>ERZ1370068.11265-contig-9894_pt1 | contig 57037 bp, 52 predicted proteins | sample MGYA00561227_ERZ1370068 | MGnify/ENA primary metagenome ERZ1370068 (study PRJEB38410, sample SAMEA6850437) | metagenome | study: Metagenomic assessment of the ecological functions of the soil: analysis of the soil microbiota associated with the... | reverse complement strand
TACGTATTGCCAGACACCAGGCCCGCTCGACTGTCCCCTGCCCGACATCTCTGGCGGACGAGGCGGAGAACCTCCGGAGTCGCGACGGGATCGAGTGCAACCTGCAGATCCGCGGCGACTTCAGTCAGATCGCGCGACCGCGTCGCAGCGATCGCGATTCTGCGCGTGATCCAGGAGTCTCTCGCCAACGTGCGCGTGCACAGCGGCGCTGCCTTTCGGTGACGTCGTCGTCGCGCAGAACGCCGGCGGAGTCCGCATCGAGATCACCGACGACGGCGGATTCGACGTCGAGCGCACGCTCGTGCGGTCGGCGCGCCGAGGGCGACTGGGCCTGCTCGGCATGGCCGGAGCGAATTGGCTCGGCGGCACCTTCGACGTGCGGTCGAAGCCCGGGGGCCCGACCGTGATCTACGCGCACCTCCCGGAGTGGCGTCCGACGGCGTTGTAGTTCGGCTTCGCCGCGCTCTAAGCGGGGAAACGCGCCGGCGACACCGCCGTCGACGGTGAAAGCACGGCACCGGTCGTCGCGCGCGACTCTATTCCGAGACGAAGAACGCGATTGTTCGGCAACGTCCTTCGGCCTGATCGGGATCCCGGAGCAGGCTGCGCGAGGCATAGAAGCTCTCGAGCTCGTCCTCGGCAGGCTGTGCGCGTCGGCGCGGGCGCGACGGAGCCCGGCGACCAGAGCGCCGGAGCCGGCGAACACCGCATCCGGATTGACGATGTTGGCCCGCACGCCGATCTTCCGCCCCCGAGCGCCGCGATGCGGGCCAGCGGACCTGGGCCGCCTTCGACGCCGAATATGCACCGAACTCAGACTGGTGCGAACGCTGTTCTTCGACGCGACATAGACGAGGCTCCCGCCCACGCCCTGTTCTCGAAGATCGGCCACACGCGCTTCGTGAGCAGGAAGTGGGCGGTCGCATTGATGTGCAGCGCCCGGTTCCATCTGGCGTGCGTGAGCGTTTGAGCGAGCTGAACGAGGCCACGCCGGCGTTCGACACCACGCATCGAGGCCGCCGAACCGCTCGACGGGGCCGTTCTCACCAGCTCGTCGACGAGACCGCCTCCTGGGTGAGGTCGCGCCCTCCACCGCCGCGAAGACCCGCCTGGCGTCGAGCGAGGCGGCGGCGTCGGCCAGGCGAGGCCCGTCGATGTCCGCGAGGACGACGTGCGCCGCGCTCGACGAGGTCCTCGCGGCTGAGAGGCCGATCCCGGAGGCGGCCCCGGTCACGATCACGATGCGGCCTTCGAGCCGCGCGCGGCGGCCCGGCGCGCCGGCCAGCTTCCTCGAGCTCGAGGGGCCAGTACTCGAAGTCGAGCTGCTCGATGGGATCGAGCCAGTCGACGGCGCCGAACGCATCGAGCACGGTTGCGGTAACGGTGTGAGATTTCCGGAGGCGAGCCCGCGCGCATCTGTGCCTTCCGGGCGTTCGCGCCGCAGGTCACGCAGCCGATGCCCGATGAGCGCGACGGAGGGCAACGGCGAGCGCATTGCTGACCGCCCGCGAGCTGGGGGCGTGCTCGGCAAAGGCGCGCCGGCTCTCGGCCTCGAACCGCCTCGAGTGCGGCGTCGACGTCCCCCGGCCGGACGACCACCGAGCGGGTTCCGATGCGGAGGATGTATCCGGCGTTGCCCGGCCGGCCTCCGGCGACGCGCTCGACATCCCGGCGGTCGGACACCGCCTGCTGCAGGTCGTCGATATGGAGAACGAGACACGCTGCTCCCGCGACAGGCGCCCGCGCAGGGTCGTGAGGGAGCAGTTCCCGCGCCTGGCGGGAGAGACGGCCGTATCCACGGTCGCCGCGACGCGGGTGTGCTCTGACAGGTAGTCGTCCGCGCTGCGACGAGCGCCAGCGTCGCGTCGAGCGACTCCTCATGGCTGTCACCCCAGGTGACGAGCCCCATGGTGCTCCAGTACGAGCGCCTTGCGGTTCGACGCCTCGGCGGCGCAAAGAAGCGCGAGGGCGAAGCTGACGGACGTACGGGATTGAACCTGACGTCTTCGCCGAGGACGGTAGCCACGGTCTCCCGGGCGTTTGCCTGGATTCGTCAGTGCGCAGATCGAGTTGGCGCACGTGGTCGATGTGGAGGGCAGGAGTGAATGCGTGGGAGCAGCGTCTCCACCGACGGGCGGCGCGACCTCGGCGCGCACCATTGCGGGACAGGTGCTCGATGATGTCCGCGCTCGTCCATCGCCTCGTGTTGCCGAGCGGCAGAGTGCGTCGAGGTAGAGAGGCACGAAGCTCGTCCGGGCGCGGCGCTCGCGAGGTCGGCGCCGCCTGCCTTGATCCAGAGGACGGTGCGCTCCCGCCCCGTCGGGTCGACGAAGGCGCTCTTCGAGGACGTGTTCCCTGCCGCCGTGCCTGACGAGGTCGCCTCGCTCTCCGATCTTCCGTGAGCGTGAGACGAGCCCCGCGGGCGTCTCGAGCAGTGAGGCTGGGCGCTGCGGGTCAAAGCTGATCGATCTCGCTCGAGGAGCACCTCGAGGGGTTCTGGGCGCGCGCAGCCCGGCAGGCAGCGAGCCGGCGCGAGCGTCGGATCCGCCCGCCGCTGCGGGCGAGTGCCTCCCGGCAGTAGTCGGCCCACGGTTGGGGACGCGAGGGCCGCAGCGTCGCGGTTACCCCCCGCGTGCGGCGAGGAGAACTTGCCGACCGATTCCGGCGATCGACCCACGCGTCGAGTGTGTCTCTTTGACCACGGGTCGAGCTTTTCGTCGCCGTTTCTGTGGTAAAATGCGACCAGGCCGTGGCCGGGTTGGACACCTGGAGCGAGCGGGTGGTGTCCAGTTGGCGCTGGGCGAGAAAGGAGCTGCGATCGCGCCGCCGGAGACGACCAGCGAGCGCGACAACGGTGACGGTCACCGGAATCTGACCGTAGCCGGGCACCGCCCGAGCACGCGGCGCCGTGGACGACGAGCAGCGTAGGCACGACGAGGCCGAAGGACCGTCCAGTCGTGGACGCCTGGATGAGGACGATCGAGAGCATCCCCGCCGCGGTTGCGCCGACGCCGCGGCGCGCCGCGCGCGATGCCGCGGTAGGCGAGTGCGACGAACGCGAGAAAAGCGACGAGGCCGACGATGCCGAGCTCGGAGAGGAGCTCGAGCCGAGGCTGTGGGGCTGGAGGATGTAGAGGCTTCCCCAGGCGTCGCTTTTCGGTCCAGCGCAAGGCGAACGTCGAGGCTCCTTCGGCCTCGGAGCGGTGGCTGCGGTTGTGCTGAGCGGGCGCGACGCGCCAGGCGTCGCGGCGGGCCGTTGAGCGACGAGGCGTCGATCCGGGCGCGGTGTTTGGCGCCGCGTCACTCGTCAGCTGCGACCAGGCCGAGGCGACAGTGGGCCGACGGTCAGGCCGCCGCCGACCCCGACGGCAAGGAGCCCGACCGCCAGGGATGTTGTCAGCACCCGCCGGCCCGGCACCGGCAGCAGCTGCAAGTCAGCACACTGGCCGCGGCGGCCGCGAGCGCGAGCACCACGTACACGCGCACCGCGTGTGTCGGCTGGCCGTGAAGAGCGCGCGGTCGACGTGGCGAAGCTGCGGGAACAGCGCGGCACTCGCCGCGAGCGTCACGAGTGCCGTGGCGGCGACGCGGAGGTTGCGGCTCCAGACGATCTGGACGAGCACCTGAGGACGAGCGCGAGCAGGCCGCCGCGCGACTCGGTCAGCAAGATGCCGGCGCAGAGCAGCACCGGGCTGCACCTGCTCCGGCCGCCCGTGGGGGAGCCGGCGGTGATGTGCCGCGAGCGCGAGTGCCGTGGTGGACACCGATCGCGAGGATCGCCGCCTGCGCGTTTTGCAGCCCACGAGGCCGTAGAGCACGCGGCCGTGGAAGTACGACGGCGCATCCGACGAGAGGGCGAGGCGGGCGAGCAGTTCGATGCCGTGCGCCGCGATCCCGGCGAGCACCCCATACTGGATCACTCGAATACGGGCGGCGGAGGTGGCCACCATTCCTCCGACCACGAGGGCGCTCGCCCTGATGAGCAGCTGGTCGAGGGTCGTCCAGCCTGCACGGGTACGCCGCTCCCAGGCCGCGGAGACCGCAGCCCAGACGCCGAGCGCGACGACGCCGCCGCCGGAGCCGCCGCCCGCCTGGAGCTGGCGCCAGCCGGCAAATCGAGAGCACGAGGCGACGGCGTGAGGAGGGACAGGCCCAACGGGGCCCATGTGCCGATCTCGTACGCGCCGTGCGAGCGCGTCGCGAGCCAGACGCAGCCGCGATCGGCGCGCTCAGGACGATGTCCCCGGACGGCCGACCGCGGAACTGCGCGACCAGTGCTCGCTTCTGCGACCGAACCGGCGAAGGCCAAGACCGCCCGACGAGTGTCAGGCTTCCCGCCACCGCCAAACCGGCGTCGAATCCGGTGAACGGAAGATCGTTCCCGTTGACCGTCACGGCCGTCACGGGCGCCACCTGATTTCTTGCCGGCAACGTCGCCGCCGCTGGTAGTGGTCATCTCCGTGGTAATCGGATTTTGCATATTGCTTCTCGGCCGGTAGCGAACTGGACGCCGACGCGCGACAGGAGTGGCGCCGACGAGGCCCAGTGCGAGTACGGCTGTTGCGGTTCTACGAAGTTTCATATGCCGAGCGTAAGACGCGGTCCGGTCGGCACCACCGGCGGAAAGTACAGTCGCTCCCCACGCTGGTCGTGATCGCTCAGCCTGCCGTTCGCTCGCTGACGCTCCTGTACGCGCGGCGTCTCCGCCAGGTCGTGCTCGAATGCGTAGCGTGCCGCTTCGGTGCGGCTGGCGACGCCGAGCTTGCGGCAGATGCTGGTGAGGTGGAACTTGGATTTGTCCGCTCGGTGACCCAGAGCTCTTTGCCGATGGTCTGCTGGAGAGGCCGTATGGCTGGCTTTGAGGATGCCGAGTCGGGGTGGTTTGCGAGATCTGGCGGCCGCGGCGGCCGGCTCATCGTCCTTCCGAGATGCCGAGGGCGTGGTAGACGGCGCCCAAGGCCTGCCGGAGTGCGGCGGGCAGGTCGAGCGGGTTGGACGCTCTGACGATAAATGAGGCGCTGCGCTTGAGGGCGCCTGATGTGTCGGGCTCCCGGAACGCGGAGAGGAGTCGACGACCTTGATCCGCGGATAGCGCTCCCGGATCCGTTCGAGCGGTAGCTCAGTCCGTCCATGCCGGGCATGCGCATGTCGAGCAGCACGACGTCGGGGATCGGTCCTGCCGATCACCGCACCTTCGTTGCCCGAGTGGGCCTCTCCGACGATCTCGAAGTCCTCGCACGTCTCCAACGCACACCGAATGCCGTCGAGCATCAACTGCGGATCGTCCGTAATCAGGGATCTTCATCAGGTGCCCCGCCCGAGCTCAAACGGTGCGGCCCTGGGTATCGGCGCTCGCCTGGGCTGGCGAGTCGCTCATGCGTAATCCTTCCTGCACAATCATTTTTGGGATCACGGAAGGACAGAAAGGATTGCCTTCCCTGGGGTTCGGCTCGAAACCAGCGCAGAATCGCCTGAAATCCAGAAATGGGCAGATGGGGCTGCGCCGGGCACCGCCCAGTTCGCCGAGGCCCGATGCCTCCGCGCAGCCGCGTTCCTGCCAATCGGCAGCCGGCGGAGATCCTCGAGCTGCTCGTCCTGTGTGGGGGCTGCGGGTCCTGTTGTGAACCCCAGGCTGAAGCCCCCACGCACGGCGACGGCTCAGGCAACGGGGCTTCGCCGAGCAGCGAGCTTCCATCGAGATCCCGCCGCCGGCGAGATGTCGAGCAGATCGAGGATCGTCAGCGAGATCCGGACGCTTCCCTGGGTCGAAGGCTCGACCGGGGCGCCGGCGATCCAGGCGGTGGTCGGCGTCGTCGGGTGTCCGGTGCGTCGTGCGGGCGGGTGATACGGGATGTGCACCCGTCCGACCCGGGCCGACTGCAGGTATCGATGACCCCGGGGAGGAAGCCTCCCGGAAGGCCACCATGAGATCGGGGATGTCGGGGTGGGCGTCGGGGCCGAACGCTTCGGTCGCTGTTTCACGCTCATAACGATCCGCTCCCGACACCGGATCGACGCAGCCCGAGCAGCTCACGGCGAACCTCCCGATCAGCTGAGCCCGCGGGCCGGCGAGATGGTCCCGAACGGCTCGCGGCCCTCGAGGTTGACCCTGATCCAGCTGGCGCGATCGCCGTCGAGCGCCGCGACCTGCGTCCCCGGGGACTGGAGCGGATGCGCGAGCGACCCGACCGCAGCGCGGCGCGCTGTCTGACCTTGCCCCTGAGCAGCAGCCGGGCGAGCTTGCGTGCGGGGGTGGCAGCCGTGAACGCATGCCTGCGCCGCTCGCCCGAGCTGAGACCGTGAGTCGGAGCAGAACTTCCGGAATCAGCTGCGGCCCGCCCGTCGGCTCGGCCATGCCGTGGCTCGCTATCACCACACTGACCGCGTTCGCCGGCCGCCTCGAGCACGGCGGCAGCCGCCCGGCTGGCGGTACACCTCCCACACCGGGTCGGCGTGGACCGTACGTCGCATCTGCGGCGGCGTGATCGAGAGATGCCACATCTGGATGCCCCACGCATTGCGGCTCGGCGAAGACCGCGACGAAGAGGTCCCATTCCTCCCGGTGGATAGAAGATCGACCAGGAGCTGGCGTCTTCAGCCGATGCCGGCGCAGACGAGACTCGCGAGCAACGCCCCGTGGCGGCGGGCGAGGAATTCGTGGTTTCAATGCACGCGGCACGGGTGGATCGCTGATGATCCCCTCGCGGTCATCGGGTACGGCCCGTAAGGCCTGGTGAGCTCGGCGGCTGGGGCCGCGGAGGCTCGCTGAAGCCGAGCCCCTCGGCGCGAAGGGACGGTCGTGGGTGCCCCACTGGCGAGATGGATGCCGTTGATGCCGGGTTTCAACGGCCACCAGTCGACGACTGCGACCGCCGCCGCATCGACGCGAGCGTCCAGAACGCTGCTCGGGCCTGACCCCGTGCGCTTCGACCGGGTGGGGACGCTCGCCCGTGCGAAGCCGGCGGCGGAAGTAGAAGCCTGTCTTGCCTGAGGATCGACCTGTCGCGATCTCGGGCCAGATCGCGCCGCAGTGGTGAGCGAGTTCTCGAGCGTCAGCTCGGGCGCGCTGGCAAAGAGCGCTGCGAACGCCGGCAGGGTGCCGTTGTCGGCGCCCTCACGGAGCACGCCGCGTCTGCCGCGTCGAGCCCGGAGGACGAGCGTACCCGCGTGGACACGCGATCCCCGCTGGCGCTCGCGCGGTCAGAGGTGAGCACGCAGAGAACGCGAGCGGTCGTGCTCATGCTGGAGCAGTGCGACCATCGCCGTAAATTGCAGGTCTGGGGTCGGGGTGCCGACCCCCGTACCCACGTCGAGGCTGAGCACGACCATGCGCGCGTTGAGTCAGCCGGCGTTCCGGCACAGGGCAGCGACCGTCGGGGGCGGTGTTGAAGCGCCACCGGCGCCGAGCAGGCGCTGCAGGGAACGAAGATCTCCAACTCGTCGTCGCCCTCTGTGACCGACGCGAGCCTGCGATCAGCCCGGTCGTCCGTGCGTGCCGGCCGCCGCGCAGCAGGTCTTCCACCATCGATTCGTGCTCGGTCAACGGCTCGTCACATCCTCGCAGGTGGCGATCGTCGGCTGCAACTCGATGGCGGGCGATCTGCCGTCTCGAGATGATCCTCCTGGCGTCGGCTGGACTGAGCCAGCATGTCCGCTTCGGCGGCGCCGGCCTGACGGAGTTCGCGGCGCATCGATGAACGTGCTCTGGCCCAGCAGCGCCCGTATTTCACGGCGGACCAGGTCCGGAAGCCGGCCCACACGAACCAGCGGTATGTACCGCGCCAAGCACGGGCAGTTTGGCGAAGGTCCACTTCTCGATGAGGAGCTTCACGTTGCTCGTCGGCCAGATGCTGAGGACCTTCGATGTGCCTGACACCGCGCTCTTCGCCGCCTTGAGTGTCGACGGCACGCGGTAGATCTGAGTTGTAGTACGAGGCGCCGGGGACGTCGCGCCAGTCGAGGTGCGCTGGCGGCTTCGCCACGGCGCCGTCCTTCGGGAGCACGAGCATGGGTGGCGGATCGGCGTCGCGACGACCGCCGCTCTCCGACGAGGTGTTCTCGCCTTGTCGACTACGACGACGAAGCGATACTCCGGAGCTGTCTTCAGGCCCTTCGCGGTGGTGGGGTCGTCGCGCTGCCCTTTGTACACGACGGGCTAAAGGTGCGCTCTTCCGGTCGACTGCTCGACTACTTCATTACGACGAAGTCGTTCTCGCTCGGCGCGGCCCAGGTGAGCGTGACGGTGCCGGCACCGCCTTTGCGGCGAGCTGCTGATGGGCGCCGGCGGTTGGGCGTTCGGCGCCGGAGGCGGTGGCGGGGGCGACAGTCATCGTCACGGGAGGAGGAAGCGGTCGTTCTGTGGCCGCTCTTGTCGGTCGCCGTGAAGGTCACGCTCGTCGTGCCGATCGGGAACGAGCTGGAGCGTTGTTCGTCACGGCCAGCGTAAAGCCGTCGACGAGATCGGTCGCATTCGCCGCGCGGAGGTAGCGCCGCACGTCGAGTCGCTCGCGGGCAGCGCTCTGACGCTCAGCGTGATCGCTGTCGGGACGTTCAACCGCGGCGGCGTGGTGTCGACGACGGTGACCGTGAACGACGCATGCCCGAGTTGCCGTGACTGTCCTGGATTTGCGCATCGTAACGGTCGTCTTGCCGAGCGGGAAATCGTCGAGCCCGACTTGGGTGCGCACGGATCGCTGGGGCCACCGGCCGCCGGGGAGGGCGATGTTCTCGCCGAGGTCGGTCGCGGTGATGGTGAACGTCGCCTTTGCGCCGGTCGGCCCGTTCGCCTCGCGCGTCAGGTCGGCCGGGGACGACAACGGTCGGCCCGGTGGTGTCGGTGATCGTGTCACGTGGAAGGTTGTGGTGGTCTTGTTGCCGTGGGCGTCCGTCGCGCTGCAGGTCACCGTGGTTGCCGACCGGGAACGTCGAGCCGGACGCCGGTGCGCATGACGTCATAATCCGTCGACGGTGTCCAGGTGCTGAGGCCGTGAAGGTCGTTGTGCGGCCGTCGATGCCGGTCGCCTCAGCGGTGATGTCGGCGGGCACGTGCACGACCGGGTCGGTCGCGTCTTGACCGTGACCTTGAAGGAGTTTGTTCCGGTAAGCTCGTGTTTACCGGTGGCGGAGCAGGTGACGGTCGTGGCGCTGAGCGGGAACGTCGAGCCGGACGACGGCGCGCAGGTCGCCGGGAGAGCGCCGTCGATGTTGTCGTTGGCCGTTGCGGAGAAGGTGACTACGGCTCCGCGCCCGAGGCCGCCTCCCCGCGTGATGTCGTGGTGGGAGCGGTGACGACGGGCTTCGTCTTGTCGGTGAGGGTGACGGTGACGGTGAACGAGCCGCTCGCGGTGTTGCCGTGGTCGTCGTCGCCGAGCAGTTCACGGTCGTCGTGCTGACCGAAGGTGGTTCGGAGGACGGCGAGCACGAGGGCGTGATGCTGCCGGCGGTGTTGTCCCGTCGCAGTCGCGGAGTACGTCACTGCCGTTCCCGCGGGAACCGTGGTGAAATGGCGCTCTGGCCCCGGGCAGGTTGAGACCGGGTCGGTCGTCGGCCACCTTCACGGTGAAGCGACGTGCGCTGGCGCCGTTGCCGTGCGCGCGTCGGTGGCACTGCACGTCACGGTCGTCGTCGTCAGCCCGGAACGTCGAGCCCGACGACGGGGAGCACGACGTCGGCACGATCCGTCGACGGCGCTGGTCGCGGACGCACTGAAGGTCGCCGGGTCGCGCCCGACACAGCGGCTTCTGGCGCGTGATGTTGCGGGCACGTGGACGACGGGGTCGGTCGTGTCCCTGACGGTGACCTTTGAACGAGCTGCTCGGTGTTTCCGTGCGTGTCGGTCGCGGGAGCAGGTGACGGTCGTTGTGCCGAGCGGGAACGTCGAGCCGGACGATGGCGCGCAGGTCACCGGTCGAGCACCGTCGACGTTGTCGTTAGCCGTTGCGGTGAAGTTGACCACTGCCCTGCTCGAGGTCGCCTCCCGGTGAGGTCGGACGGGGCGTGGACGACCGGCGGCGTCGTGTCGTGGTGAGCTGACGGTGACGGTGAACGAGCGTCGCGGTATTGTGTGGTTGCCGTTCGCCGAGCAGTTCACCGTCGTCGCGCCGACCGGGAACGGTTCCCGGAGGACGGCGAGCACGACGGCGGATGCTGCCGGCGATGTTGTCGTTCGCGGTCACCGAGTAGGAAACCGCGCCGCCGGGGCTCGGCGTCGACGCGCTCTGATCGCCCGGGAGATTGAGCACCGGGTCACGGTGTCCTGGCACGGTGACCGAGAAGCTGCCGTCTGTCGAGTCGGGCCCGTCGACGGCGCTGCAGTGGACCGTGGTCGTCCCGAACTGGAAGACGCTTCCTGACGCAGGGATCGCAGGTGACCGTGGCGCCGCTGTCGCTGCTCGTGACGGAGAAGGAGACGGCGGCGCACCGCTCGACGACGCTGTTTCGGCAGTGATGTCGCTCGACGTCGAGCGGCGGCGGGGTCGGCGACGGCGGCCGGGTCGCGAGCACGATCGCGACCGCGACGAGACCGACCGTCAAGGCCGCGATCCGAGATCCGCCGCCGTACAGATCGCGCTGTCACGAGCCCCGACGGTGCGCCTCACGGAACCGGGCCCGACAGGTTGAGCATGAACAGATGAGGCTCACCGACAGGAGCAGATTCCCGCAGCCGCCATCGACGGCCGGAGCCGGAAGGCACGGCTCGTGACTCGAGCGCCGCCGGAGGTAGCCGGTGGGAAGATCGCCAGCGCGAGCAGGCGGTGGACGGCAACCCTGTCGAGGACGACCACGAGGTTGCGGCCAGCGTGTTGGTTCACTCTCGGGCCGCCGCCGCGTGAACCGGCTACGGGCTACCGGGGCCTCCCGCGCCGGCGGCCTGGGTGCGGTACGGCCGGCGAGACCGGTGGACTTTCGAGCTGGGCCGACGGGGTGGATGCCTGTCGCCCCTGCTGCCGGTACAGGCTTCTTCGTGGCCTTCCGATGGCGTGCGCTCGTTATGCCGGCCGCCGGTGCTTCACGGGGCGAGTCGGGGAGCGTCGGCTGCACAACGACGTGCCGGGAAACGATCACCGGCGCGACATGCACCGTGGGGCGACGCTGTGGCCCGGAGTGACGGTTGGGGTGGGGAGTAACCGTGTGGGTGGGGAGCGACGGTGTGGGTGGGAGTCGTGTGGTGGACTGCGTCGTGCGCAGGCGGCGTCTTCGGTGTCGGAGCAGACGGCTTGGTCGGAGCAGGGTCGGGCGCCGGAGGCATCCGCCGGCGTGGTCGCTGACCGTCGTCGTCGGGTTGGTTGTCGTCCCCGGCGGCGTGTCGCCGGGCGGCAGGCTCCCGCCAGCGCCGCGAGGGCGGCGGTTGACGACGGCGGCACGAGCACGAGCTGCACGTGAGTTGCGCTCACCGCAGATTGATGTCTCTCGCAGCTACCACTACGTCCTCCCCGGGGCGAAAGTAGCACCGTCGCCCGCCAACTTCCTGACTGTCGAACCAGGGCTATAGGCCCCTGTACGGCTAGTAATGATCGGGTCTTATGTCTTGGTCCTCTGCGGTCGGCCGGGGCTCACTGAACTCGCGCTGCGCGCAATGCGTGGCAGTACGGCACCACGAGCGGTGGCTGAACGAGGCGACGTACATCCGCCAGCGCCCGCCTGTCGTGCCACGGCCGCCGGCACTCCTGGCAGGCAATCGGCTGCACGACGATTCTGCCTCGAGGTCGTGGTCAGGAGCGTCGTTTCGGAGGTTGCGCTCAGCGGAGCGCGTTTCGGCAAGCGTCCCCGGATAACAGAAAGTCGGGCATTGCCTGGTCGTTCGCCCAGACGTCCGCCAATTCAGGGCGGGTCCGATTTGCGCGGTGTAGCGCTGTCTGCGATTTGTCGTCCCGACGGTGCTCCCGGCACCGCCGCCGTCACGTCCGGCCACCGTGATTCACTTCTGCGTCCTCGAGGAGCCAGCCGTTGCAGTGCCGAGGTTGACCCCGAGTCTCATGCGTTGCCTGAGACGAACACTCTCCGCCGCTGCTGGCGATCGGCACTGCCGCCGCCGTCGCCCCGGCGCTGGCGGCGCCGAGAAGGCGGCCGACCAGGTCGACAGTCATTTCGCGTCGAGGCAGGGCCTGTCCCTCCGGCTATCGGCGCTGACACGGCGCTCACCGTGCAGCTGCGCGGCGATGAGTGCCCCGTCGCTCTTCGCACGAGCGCAGTGAGGCGTCCAGCCCCTGCGTCGTCGGAGAAGCCTGGATCGTGGCGGCGCTCAAGGTCGACGCCGATCTCGCCTGTGACGAGTTCTCGCACACGCCTTGCGGCACCGGATTCATGACCTGGTTCGAGGCCAGTCGGCTACGGCCTCGCCTGCCCCGGTACGCCGTCGGGGAGAACTCCCCGCCTGGGGCCTCGGAGACGACGCGTCTCCCGGAGCAGATCATGCGCATGTGGCTTGGCTCGCCCAGGCACGCAAGAACCTCCTCTCTCGCCCGCAGCAGTTCGGCCTGGGCGTGCGCCTGCAGGCTGCGCCCTCGGCAACCTGGGCGCTACCCGTCTGGGCGAACGAGTTCGGTAGCCGTTAGCTGGCGTGCGCGCGGCTCGTCGACGTCAGACGGCGGAGGAATGAGGGGGACGGCCCGGTTAGGCCGCCCGCCGGGCCGTCCGGGGGAACACCCACGAGGGGGACGACCGGGACAGAGAGCCTGTTCTTCTTCGCAGAGCGCGCCCCTGCGAGCCCTCAGCCCCCGTCGCGATCTACGACCGCCTGAACGCCGTGAATTCCGCGCCCGATCGGCGCGACGATCGGCCCGTTGTGTTGCTGCCGCGCGCGCTCGGCGCCGTCAACGCTATTCGGGAGCGCCGGAGTCGTGGCGAGACGGCCCGAGGAGATCGCGCCTGGCCGCGCGCTGATATGGACGAACAACTTGCAGTGCGGGTATTTAGCCGTGGTACCTCGCGGCGGGTCCCTCATCGCCTTGGCGGTGAACCGCTTTGTGGCAGTGGGCACTCCACGTCGAATCCGGCAAGGGCTCCGCCTTCGGCCACGCAGTGAGGGCACTACCCAGGAGCTGGTGTGCGCAGGCGCCGTCCGATTCGCGCCCTACGCCTGTGTCCCATGAACGAGAGCATCGGTCGCCGCAGCGTCGCGGAGTTCATCGGGTCTTCACGCTGTTCATCGGCGGGTGGCGCGGGCATCGTCGCGCGGCAAGCGACACTCGTCGCTGGTCGCGCTCGCGAAGCGGCCTCGCGATCGGGCTGATGGTCTCGAACTTCGGCCACATCTCCGGCGGCCACTTCAATCCGGCGATCACGCTCGGCTTCGTCGCGACGCGCCGGATCAAACTGCAGCTCGCGGTCGCTTACTGGATCGCGCAGTTCGGCGGCGCGCCGTCGTCGCGGCGCGCCATCCTCCCGCTGGATTCTTTCACAACGATGCGGTGATCCTCGGCGCCGTGCCGCACGCGCTCGTGATCGGCGCCGGCAAGGGCTCGTCGTCAGAGATCATCCTCACGATCTTCCTCGTGCTCGCGGTCTTCGTCGAACGCGGTCGATCCCAGGCGGCGCGTTCAAGTCGATCGCCGGCCTCGCGCATCGGCCTGACGATCACGATCGACGCTGATGGGCGGGCCGCTCACCGGCGCTGCGATGAATCCGGCGCGCGCTTCGGCCCCGAGCTGGTCGGCGACTTCTGGCGGCGAGTGCTGGATCTACTACTGTCGGCCCGTGCGATCGGCGCGCTGCATCGCGGCGCTCGGCTACGAGTACCTCTACCTCCGGCCGGATGGCCCGAGCGTCGTCAGGCACGCCGGAGTCCGGCGTCGACGAGCCGCGGCCCGGCGACACCGCGACTCGTAGCCGCTCGCTAGATCAGTCGCCGCTCGGCGGCCCAGCGCGTCAGCTCGTGGCGGCGTCGAGAGCTGCAGCTTGCGCAGCACGCTCGAGACGTGCGCTCTCGACCGTCTTGACCGAGAGGTGCAGGCGCGCGGCGATCTCCTTGTAGCGTGTAGCCGCGCGCGATCAGCTGCAGCACCTCGCGCTCGCGCGCGGTGAGCTGGTCGAGCTCGGCGTCGACCGCCGACCGGCTCGCCGGCGCGGAACGCGTCGAGCACGAAGCCCGGCGAGCCGCGGCGAGAAGACCGCGTCGCCGTCGGCGACGCGGTCGATCGCCGTCGGTCAGCTCGTCGCCCGAGATCGTCTTCGTCACGTAGCCGCGCGCGCCGGCGCGGATGACGTCGATCACGTCCTCGGCCGCGTCCGAGACCGACAGCGCGAGGAACCGCACGCCGGGCCGCTCCGGGCGCGACCCGCGCGATCACCGCCTGCGCCGCCGCCGTCCGGCAGGTGCACGTCGAGCAGGCACGACGTCGGGATCGAGCTCGCGTGATCAGCGGCACCGCCTCGGCGACGGTGCGCCGCCTCGCCGACGATCTCGACCGTCGTCGCCGAGCTCGCCGCGCACGCCGGCGCGGAAGAGGTCGTGGTCGTCGACGAGCACGACGCGCTGCAGCGGCATCGCCCTCGGCAGCGTCAGCTCGACCTCGGTGCCCTCGCCGGGCGTCGAGACGATCGCGCGGTGCCGCCCACCGCGCTCCATCCGTGCCGCTGGATCGACTCGGCGATCCCGCGGCGGTCGCCGGCGACCGCGCTCCGGTCGAAGCCGGCGCCGCGGTCGCGGACGTAGACGGCGATCGCGTCGTCGTCCGACGTCGGCGAACACGGACGACCTCCTCGACGCCGGAGTGCTCGGCGGCGTTCGCCATCGCCTCGCGCGCGGCGAGCACGAGCGCCTGCGACCGTCGTCGTCGAGCGGCGCGTCGCCCGGCGCGTCGCCAGCTCGACCTGGACGCCGTGCAGCTCCTCGACCTCGGCGGCAGCCGTCTCGACTGCGTCCGCGAGCGTGCCTGGCTGCGGCCGCAGCTCGCGGTCGGGATAGAGCCAGCGCCCGCAGCTCGCGCTCCTGCCGGCGTGCGAGGTCGCGACGCGGCGTCGATCGCCGGGTTCCTTCTGGATCAGCGCGAGCGTCTGCAGCACGGAGTCGTGCACGCGCGCAGCGAGGTCGGCGCGCTCCTCGCGTGCGAATCCGCTCGGCTCGTTCCGCGTCGCGCTCGCGTCGGCGAGCCGCGCACGCCCAGCAGGACCGAGCACGAGCGATGAGCGCGACCGCGACCGCGCCGGGCGCGAGCGAGCGTCGTTGCGCAGCCGTGAGCGGTTGCTCGCTCGACGAAGACGCACGATGCCGGCGACCATGAGGACGACCGCGCGTGACTCGTGCGCGTCGCCGGTCGAGCGCCGCAGACGCGTGCGTGGCTCCGTCGCGAGGACCGCTGCCGCGCCGACGAGCGCGAGCGGCCAGACGAGCGAGTCGGCCAGGCCGAGGCCGCGCAGGGCGAGGATCAGCCGACCAAACGAGGAGCACGCGTGCCGACGATGCGGCGGCGGCGCGGCGGCTGGGCCGCGCCGGGCGCGGGCAGCATCGCCCAGGCGCCGAGATAGGCGACGATGCCCGCGCCGCTCGCGAACGAGAGCAGCGCGAAGACGAGGCGGACGAGCGTGACGGTCCGATCGCGAGCGCGTCGGCGATGCCGGCTGCAGACGCCTGCAAGCACGCGGTCGCGCTCCACGCGCGTGACGCGCGGGAGCGCGACCGGGAGCCGGAGGGGCCGACGCTCACCCGGCGCACGACCTCGAGCCGCCCGAGCCCGACGCGAGCGTCGAGCACGAGCATCGCGCGCGCGTCCGGCGCCGCCGGGTCGATCGACTCGGTCGTGCACCGAGGTGCCGTCGTTCGTCGCGTGCTCGGAAGATCGCTCACCTGCGCCGGCGCTCGCCCGCGCAGTCGATCGACGACCGTGACGTTCGCCGGGCACGTGCACTGACGAGGTCGCCGATGCCGAGCGTCGACTTCACGTGCGTCTCGCCGGCCGGAAGCGGTACGTCGCTGAGGTCGACCGTCGAAGTCGCCGATCCCGAGCTTGTAGCGTGTAGTCGACCGATGCGAGCGCCATCGAGCGGTGGGCGACGCCGGTCGCCGATGTCGGCGAAGACGCGGCACGCGGATCGACGAGCGCGACGGCGCAGCAGCCGAGCACGACGCGAGCCGAGCACGACGATCCGAGCCGACCGCCGCGCCCGTGCGGCGGCGCCCGCGGCGATGAGCCTGCCGAGGCACGACTGCGGCGACGGCGAGCACGATCCGCCAGTCGACGCTCCAGCCGGTCGCACGTCGACGAGCGCCGACGACGGTCGAGACCGGCGATCAGCAACGCCGACCGGCGAGCGGGTCGAAGCAGCCGCCGCCGCGGCGCAGACCGGGTAGCGCGTCGCTGCCGCGTCGGCCGCGAGCGCCGACGGCGCTGCGCGCTGCCTGCCTGTCTGCCACCAGACGATCGCGGCGCCGAGCGAGCGCCGGCGCCAGCCAGCAGGTTGCCGCGGGCTCGGCCAGAAGCGCGCCGACGAGAGTGACGGCGAGCCCGACGAACGCGAGCAGCGCCGACGCCGACTGAGCAGCCACGGCCGGTCGCGGTGGCTGCTTGAGCGCCGCGGCGGCGATCGAGTCCTCCTCGCCTGTCGTCGGGCATCGACGGGCCACGCGGCGACGTAGAGGCAGGATGCCGGTGCCGCCGGCGAGCGAGAGCGCCGACGAACGCGATCCGGTAGATCGTCGCGGGCTGAGGTCGAAGTAGGCGACCCGAGCCCGGCGGCCACGCCGCCGAGCCAGCGCCCGTCGCGGGCGCGCGTCAGGCGCCGGGCGCGTCTCAGCCGGGGATGGTCTCGGTCGTCTCGGTCATGTGAAGCTCTCCTTCCAGGTCGAATGTGTCGACTCAGAGGCATCGCTCGCGCGCCGCTCGCGCCGCTATCCGGCATCGCCCGGATCGATCCCGGAGCGACCCGCTACGGAAGGAATTCCACGTAGCGTCTCGACCGGATCCGCGCTCGCGCGGGGCCGGCTCCCGGCCCGGCGGCCCGAGGTGGAGCAGGCCGAGCACGCGCTCGCCGTCCGCGGCACGCTGACCGCCTCGCCGGCCGCGCGCGGTGCGGAGAACGCCGCGGTCCGCCAGTACGACGCGAGGCCGCGCTCGGTCGCGCCGAGCAGGACGAGCATGATCGCCGCGGCGGTCGCGCAGACGTCCTCCTCGTCCTGATCAGCTCGCCGGTGCAGCGCCGCGCGCGAGGCGACGAGCGTCGGTGCGCGGTCGAGCTTCGCGGCCTCCACGGGCCGGCGCACTCCTTCAGGCGCTGCGAGCGTCTCCGGGCCGAGGACGCGAAAGCGCCAGGGCTGGCGTCAGGTGGTGGTTCGGCGCGAGGCGCGCGAGCGTCGAGCAGCTCGAGCAGCGTCTCGCGTGGCACCGGCTCCGGGCCGAACGCCTTGTGCGTCCGCCGCGCCGCAGCGAGCTCGGTCGAGGCTCACGCGAGTCGCGCGGACGACGTGACGGTTGGCGCCCGCGCGGCGGAGCAGCTGCGAGAACGGGCAGCCCTCGTCGGCCTTCGCGACCGCGGCCTGCAGCGCCGTCGTCGTCGAGTCCGTCCGACCGCGACGACGACCTCGACGTGCGAGCGCGACGATCTGGTGGCCCTGGCCCTCGACCTCGTCCATCACGATCCGTGCACGCCGACGTCGAGCCGTCCGGGCGGCGTGCTCGGCGCCGATGAGCTCGCCGGCGAGCGACATCGTCAGGCAGCCGCCGTGCGCGGCGGCGAGCAGCTCCTCGGGGCTCGTCTTGCCCTCCGGCTGCCCGATGCGCGTCGGCAGCGAGAACGCCGAGGCCGCGAGAACGCGCCGCTGCTCGGCGTCGATCGATGCCGCGCGCCGCGCGCGACGTTCCCGTCCCAGACGACCTCGGCGCTGCGCCTCGATCCGCGGCATCTAGTCACGGCTGGAACGACGGCGGCGCGTGCCGTCGGGGTAGTACGGCCTCGGCCGGCGAGCCGGCCGGGCGGAAGACGCCGAGCACCTGCATCTCGCCCGGGCCCGTGTTCTCGAGGCAGTGCACGAGGCCGCGCGGGCAGGTGGACGCACGAGCCGGCGCTGAGCGGCGCGCGCTCTCGCCGTCGATGTGCAAGCGCGCCTCGCCTGCGAGCACGTAGTAGACGACCTCGTCGTAGCGTGTGGAAGTGGTCGGGCGCGCGCCCGACGCGGGATGTAGCCGACGAACTGCGTCACCGACGCGCAGCCGACCTCGGGCGTCGCGAGCATGCCGGAACTGTCCGGCCTGGCGGTCGTCGCCGCCTGCGGCTGTCTCCGCGGCGAGCTCGACCGACGGTGTGTCGCGCCGTTCGCCGGCCAGGGGTCGTGCGACGGGCACGGACAGCGAGCGCCGAGCTCGTCTGCCTCGGTCGACGCGCCACGGTGCCCCTTGGCGACGCAGGCCGCGGTGCCTGGCGCGATGCGGTACCGTCGCCGGCGATCGTCACTGCACCGCGGTTCCGGAGAGGACGTACAAGCACCTCGTCCCGGCGTCCGCTCGACCGTGGTCGCTCGACCGGTCGCGCTGAACCGGAGCACGCGCTGCTCGAACTCGGCGCAGCCGCGCGTCGCGTCCGAACGACGGCGCAGCGACTCGCTCCGGTATCGCAGTGGCCCATCGTCACGGCAGCGCCCAGCGGTACCTGCGTGTACTAGCCGGCAGATGCGGCTAGGCAGTCGAGGACCTCGATCGGCCGTGTTGCAACCCGCTGACGGAACGTCTTCGCGGCGTACTTCCACTCCGGGGTACACCCCAAAGGAGGGAACTGAATGTTGAAGAGGGCTTGATTGGATCGCGTCGCCGGTTGTCGCCGCGCGTCGTCGCGCCGCCGTGGCTGGCCGGCGTCGCCGGCCCGCGGTGCGGACGCAGCGGTTTCGCGAGCGGTCGACCTGGCACGATCGGCGTGCTCGGCGCCGGTCACGGCCCGGCGGCGCTCGATCGGCAGCGATCAGCTGCACTGGGCGCAGTCTCTACGTCACGCACCTGGAACAAGACGCACAAGCCAAGATCAAGCATCGTCCAGGGCGACACCCAGCTCCGATCCGGCGAAGGCGTCGGTCGTCGCGCAGTCGATGGCCTCGAACGCGCAGCATCGGTCGGGTCATCGGGCCGGCCGGTATGCCAGAGGTCACCGCCGCCGCCCCGATCCTGAAGAAGGCGCGGCCTTCGCGTTCGTCTCCGGCTCGGCGACGAACGTCTCGCTGACGGACGGCAAGCTGCGCGGGTACTTCTCCCGCGTCGTCCCGAACGACGGCGTGCAGGCCCCGACCGCGGCGAACTACATGATCAAGCAACCTCGGCGCCAAGAAGCGGCACGACGGTGCATGATCGTCGACGACCAGGAGTCGTACTCGACCGGGCCTCGCCGACATCGCCGGCGCCGCTGCACGGGCAAGAGCCGGCGTGACGGTCGACCGCGAGTCGGTCAGCCAGAAGACGACGGACTTCTCTTCGCTGGTCGCCAAGGTGGGCGGCCTCGACGAAGGTCGTGTTCCTGCCGTTCCAGCTCGTCGCAGGCCCAGCTCTTCGCCCAGCAGCTGAAGTCGCAGGGCAAGTCTGCGGTCGCGTTCGGCAGCGACGGCACGTTCGACTCGAAGAAGTTCAACGTGAGCGGGAGCTGCGTCTCGCTTCTTCGCTCCCGACGTGACGACGATCGCGGCCAGTCAAGCGCGATCGCCGCCGCCGTACAACAAGGCGTACCCGGGCGGCACGAGCCCGTTCCGGCGCTCCCAACTACGTGGCCGCGCAGCTCTGCGCGAGCGACTGCGACGGCTGGCGTGCAAGGACGGCAAGATCACCCGCACCGAGCTCCGCCAGGCGGTCGCGAAGGTGAATCGCTCGCCACACGATCCTCGGCGAGCCGATGTCGTTCACCGCGAACGGCGACGTCTCCGGCGCGAAGTTCTTCGTGTTCAAGATCGCCGACGGGCAGTACACGACCGTCGCGTAGCTCCTTCGCGGACGGTGCGGTCGCGTCCGCGCCGCACCGCACTTCCTGCTGCATCCATGCGGCTTCGATGAACTGGAACCTCTTCGTCACCGAGCTGGTGGCCGGCATCAACGCACGGCAGCGTCTATGCGCTGATCGCCCTCGGCTACTCGATGGTGTACGGGATCCTGAAGCTGCTCAACTTCGCCCACGGCGACGTCTTCATGGTCGGCGCGTTCATCGGCTACGGCGTGCTCACGGCTGAGCGGCGGGCCCACTACGGGCTCTCGATGCCGATCGCCGTCGCTGCTCGCCCTCATGTTCATCGCGTCGATGCTCGGCGGCGGCCTGCTCGGTGTCGGCATCGAGCGCTTCGCGTACCGGCCGCTGCGCGACGCGCCGCGAATCGCGCCGCTGATCACGCGCGCTCGGCGTCTCGTTCTTCCTCCAGAACGCCGCGCTGCTCGCTGCTTCGGCGCCGACTTCCGGAGCTACGACACGTTCGCACTCGCCGAACGGCGGCGCTCTGTCCAAGCGGCTCCACGTCGGCTCGTGCACATCGCGCTGCTCGCAGATCATCGTCGTCGTCGGCGCGGTCGTCTGATGCTCGTCCTCACGCGTCTTCGTCACGCGCACGCAGATCGGAAAGGCGATGCGCGCGACGTCGTTCGACCGCGAGGCGGCGGCGATGATGGGCATCGACGTCGACCGCGTGATCGTCGTCGACGTTCTTCATCGGCTCGGCGCTCGCCGGCGCTGCAGGCGTCATGAACGGGCTCGTCTTCCAGCAGACGTCTCGCCACGTCATGGGCTTCGTCGCCGGGCTGAAGGCGTTCACGGCCGCCGTCGTCGGCGGCATCGGCAGCATCCCGGGCGCGATGCTCGGCGGGCTCGTCGATCGGGCCTCGCCGAGGCGTTCGCGACGGGCTATCGTCTCCTCGACGTATCCAGGACGCTGATCGTGTTCGCGATCCTGATCGCGCGTCATGCTCGTGCGACCGACCGGCCTGCTTCGGCACGCGGCGGTGCAGCAAGGTCTAGATGAGCGACGCGACTCCAGCGACCCGACCGGCCCGCGAGATCGGCGCAGTCGAGTGGCGTCGCCGGGTCGCGAGCGACGGCCGCGCGTGCGGCTGGGGGCTTCGAGGCCGCGCTCCCGGCAGTTCGAGCAGTCCCGACGCTGCTGGTTCTTCTCGTTCGCGGTCGCCGCCGCTGGTCCCGCTGCTGATGCACGAGCAACGAGCTACGTCATCCGCGTCGGCGTCGACACGCTCGTCTACGTGCCTGCTCGCGCTCGGCCTCAACGTCGCCGTCGGCTTCGCCGGGCTGCTCTCGACCTCGGCTACATCGCCTTCTACGGCGTCGGCGCCTACCGCTACGCGATGCTCTCGTCGGACAAGTTCGGCATTCACTGGCCGACATGGCAGTCGATCCGTCGTCGTGATCGTCGTCGTCGCGATCTCCCGGCTTCGCTGCTCGCGCTTGCCGTCGCGGCGCCTCGTCGGGCGACTACCTCGCGATCGTGACGCTCTTCTTCGGCTGCAGTTCTTCGTCGACGATCACGAGCAACGGGAATCGCATCTGCGTTCCTCGGCCTCACCCGGGCTACGCCGACCTGACCGGCGGGCCGAACGGGATTGCCGACATCGATCCGTTCGATCTCTTCGGCGCAGCCATCTGCGTCGATCGATCGCAGCGTACTTCTACGTCGCGCTCGATCGCGTTCGTGCTCGTGCTTGCGCGTTGCCTCACTTCGTGGACCAGTCGCGCACCGGCCGCGCCTGGCGGTCGCTGCGCGAGGACCCGCTCGCAGCCGAGGTGATGGGCATGCCCGTGAACCGGCTGAAGCTGCTCGCGTTCGCGTTCGGCGCCGGCCGATCGCCGCGCTCGCCGGAACGCTCGATCGCGGCGCTGATCAGCGCGCGTCTTCCCGCACGACTACGACATCGCCGGTGCTGATCACCGATCTACGCGATGGTGATCCTCGGCGGCGCCGGCAGCCTACGGCGGCGTCGTCGTCGGCGCGATCGTCGTCAACGTCTCGCTCGAGGTCCTGCGCGACGCCGAACCAGCGCGCTGGATCGTTCTACGTCGTGGTCCTCGTCGACGCTGGTCGTCGAGCTCGCGGCCGTGGACGATGGCTTCGCGGCGTGCTCGCCGGCACGCTGTCGCGCTTCGGGCTCGCCGTGCACGCGATCGTCGGCGTCGCCTGGCCGCGCGGGACCGAAGGGCGCGAGATCGACGTCGGCGGCGACGGCAGGTCGCGCCGCGCTGCGATGCTGGCGATCCGACTCCCGACCCGACGGACGTCTCGAGTCGGACAGTACGCGTTCGATCGCGCCTCGATCGCGCTCGTGCTCGCCTGACCCTGCTGCAAGGGCTGGCAGCGACGCGTCCTCCTGCGTGCCGACGCTCTAGCTCGCCGGCGTTCGTCTGGAGACACGCGTGCTCGTCGCCGGAGCCGAGCAGACGCGGCTGCATCCTCCTCGGCGTGATCCTGATCGTGCTGATGACCGCGCGGCCGCAGGGCCTCTCGGCGCGCGCACGGGTGGAGATCGTCTGATGGCCGAGCCGCTGCTCGAGCTGCGAGGGCGTCTCGAAGGCGTTCGGCGGCCTGCACGGTGATCGACGACCTCGACCTCGACGTCGACGAGGGCGAGATCGTCAGCGTGATCGGGCCGAACGGCGCCGGCAAGACGACGCTCTTCAACCTCGTCACCGGCGTCTACCGGCCGGACGCGGGCGACATCCTGCTTCGACGGCGAGAGCATCGTCGGGCTCGCGCCGCACGAGATCACCGAGCGCGGCGTCGCGCGCACGTTCCAGACGCTGCGGCTGTTCCTGAACATGACGCGTGCAAGGAGAACGTGATGGCCGCCGCGTACGGGCACACGCACGCGGGCGTCGTCCGCTCGATCCTGCGCACGCCCGGGCATGCGGCGCGAGGAGCGCGAGATCGAGCGCGCTCGCCGAGGAGCAGCTCGCGTTCTTCGGCGAGCGGCTGATGGGCTACCGCTGGAACCAGCCCGCGTACAGCCTCTCGTACGCGAACCGGCGCCGGCTCGAGATCGCCCGCGCGACGGCGACGAAGCCGCGGCATCCTGCTGCTCGACGAGCCCGCCGCCGGCATGAACCCGGTCGAGACGCACGAGATCACCGAGCTGATCGGCCAGCTCCGCGAGGAGGGCGGCTACACGATCCTCGTGATCGAGCACGACATGCACGTCGTCGAGGGCATCTCCGACCGCGTCGTCGCGCTCGACCACGGCGTCAAGATCGCCGAGGGCTCGTTCGAGCAGGTCGCGACCGAACCCGCGCGTCGTCGAGGCGTACCTCGGCACGACGGCGGCGAGCGAAGTGAGCGCGAACGGCGCCGCTGCTCGCAGCTTCGAGGCGATCGACACCTACTACGGCCAGATCCACATCCTCCAGGACGTCGAACCTGCAGGTCGGCGCGGGCGAGCTCGTGTGCCTGCTCGGCGGCAACGCCTCCGGCAAGTCGACGACGCTGAAGACGATCCTCGGCATCGTCGCAGCCGCGCACGCGGCACGCGTGCGCGTTCGACGGCGAGGACGTGACCGACGCGCCCGACGAGCTACCGCATCGCGCAGGGATGGCGATCGTGCCCGAGAACCGGCGGCTGTTCGCGCCGATGACGCGTGCTCGAGAACCTCGAGATGGGCGCGTACCTGCACGGCGGCGGGCGACCAGGAGGACTTCGAGCGCGTCTACACGCTCTTCCCGCTCGCTCTACGAGCGGCGCGCGCAGCTCGCCGGGCACGCTCTCCGGCGGCGAGCAGCAGATGGTCGCGATGGGGCGCGCGCTGATGTCGCGGCCGAAGCTGCTGCTGATGGACGAGCCGTCGATGGGGCTCGCGCCGATCCTCGTCGAGCGGAGCTTCGAGATCATCCAGCAGGTGCACGAGTCGGGCGTCGCGATGCTCGTCGTCGAGCAGAACGCGAACGTCTCGCTCTCGATCGCCGACCGCGGCTACGTGCTCTCGACCGGCCGCGTCGTGCTCGAGGGCAAGGCCGCCGATCTCCGCTCGAGGACGAGGATCTTCGTGCGCCTATCTCGGGCGTTAAGAGGGTTTGGCGAAACAGAGACTGTGTTGTCCCGAATCTCCAGGGAGTAGATTTGCCGTCGTGAAGGAGCTGCTGCTGGAGATCGATCGCTGGCGCGCGAAAGGCGAACGGGTCGCGATCGCAACCGTGGTGGCGACTCGCCGCACAGCGCCGCGCCCGGTCGGGTCGAAGCCGTGGTCCGGAGAGCGGCGAGCTCGCCGGCTCCGTCTCGAGTGGCTGCGTGGGCGACGTCTATCTCGCCGCGCAGGAGGTGCTCGCTGGGTGGGAGGCGCGCCGCGCCTCATCACATACGGCATCAGCGACGACATGGCGCTCGGCGTCGGCCTGTCCCTGCGGCGGCGAGATCGACGTCTTCGGCGAGCCGCTCGAGTGACCGTGATCGAGCGAGCTGCGGCGGCGCGTCAGTCGGTGAAGGCGGCCGCGCCGTCGTCCTCACCGTCATCGCCGGGGAGCGCGCTCGGCGCGGAAGCCGCTCGTGCACGCGAGGGCGGCGACGACCGCCGGACGCGGCCTGCCCGAGCTTCGCCGAGCGCTGCGCGCCCGCGCCGATCCGCCGCGTCTCGCAGCCGGACGGTCGAGCTGCCGGGGCGCGAGGGGGTCACGACCGCCGCCGAGGTCTACGGCTCCGCCGCCGCGCCTCTTCGTCTACGGCGCGGTCGACACCGCCGAGGCGCTCTGCCGGCGCCGCGAAGCGCTGCTCGGCTGGACGATCGGTCGTCGCCGACGCGCGCGCCCAGCTTCGCGACCCGCGAGCGGCTGCCGAGCGCTGACGAGCTCGATCGTCGCCTGGCCGGAGGAGGCGTTCGCGCAGCGGTCCGGCCCGACGCCGGCACCGCCGTCGTCGTCCTCACGCATCGACGAGACAAGTTCGACGCCGGCGCTCGCCGCGGCGCTCGAGAGCAACGCCTTCTATGTCGGCGCCCTGGGCCTGCGGCGCAATCAGGGAGCGGCGGCGCGAGCGGTTGCTCAGTTGGCGTGCCCGAGGACGCCCCTCGACCGGATCGCGGCCCCTGCGGGCTCGACATCGGTGCCGCCTCCTCGGCGGAGACCGTAGCCCGGTGCTCGCCGAGATGTCGCCGCACGCGCCGGTTGCCCGGCGGCCGCTCCGCGACGCCAAAACACGTATCCATGCTGAACCGCTCGCCGGGAAAAATAAAATGCGACTTGCAACACCTTTCGCGGCCTGCATAGGATCGCTCCCGTGCCGTTGAGAGAGGTCGAGTACGCGAAGCCGTCGTCGGTCGCCCAGGCGCTGGCGATCCTCGCGACGAATGACGGCGCACGGCCTGCCGGCGGCCAGACCATGATCAATGCTCGCGAAGGCGCGCGCCGCCTCCGGATGCGTTGGTGGATCTTGCAGCACTCGACGAGCTGCGGGGCATCGAGCTCGCGGGCGACGGCACGCTCACGATCGGCTCGATGACGACCTATACCGAGCTCGCCGAGTCGGCGGAGGCTGGCGCGCCTGATCCTCGGTGAAGCGCGCCAGATCGCTGACGCAGTGCGCAATCGCGGCACGATCAGCAACCTCTGCTCGAACGATCTGACGAACCACCTGCCGCCGCTGATGGTGTCGATCGGGGCGCAGCTGACCATCGTGGGCAGAGCGGAGAGCGCGTCGTCTCGGCAGAGGAGTTCTCCTCGGCGTCTCTCTACTGCCGTGGGCCCGGGCGAGCTGCTGACGAAGATCACGCTGCCGGCAGGCAAGGATGCGTTCGCAGCCGTCACGCTCGGCGTGGACGGCACGCGCATCGCGAGCGCGGCAGCGAGCCTCAACGGTGTGGAAGTTCACCGCGCCCGGCTGTGTCGACGCGACGCCGGTGCTCTTGCAGCCTGCGTCTGCAGACGAAGGCGCCGTGCGTGAGGCCGTGCGAGGCGCGGGCTGGTGCTGCCTGACGATGTCCACGCCTTGCTAAATACCGGCTGCACTCCGTCCGAGGTGCTCGCTGCGGGCGAGCCGCGCGGCAGGCTGCGGACAGGGGCTAGAGGTCACGATGTGGATTAGACGTGCGTGCGGGGATGGGCCCAGACCAAGCGATTCGGTCGGATCCGGCGCGGGGCATAGCGGTTCCCTACGTCCAAGCCGGAGGCGGCCGAAGCGCTGCCGCGTCTGGCACACCAGCCGCGCGTACACCCTACATTGGGCCCTAATGTCCGAGCATGCGGCAGCGGTGTCGTCCTCGCAGGCGATCACCGTCACGGTCAACGGCGACGACCTACGAGCGCGAGGTCGAGGCGCGCAAGCCGCTCGATCCACTTCGTTCGCGACGACCTCGACCTCACCGGCACGCCACATCGGCTGCGACACCGGCAACTGCGGCGCCTGCATCGGTGATCGTCGACGGCACGCTCGTGAAGAGCTGCATGCTGCTCGCAGTCCAGGCCGACGGCGCGTCGATCGAGACGGTCGAGGGCCTCGCCGACGACGGCGAGCTGACGCGCGCTGCAGCAGGCGTTCTGCGACCACCACGCGCTCCAGTGCGGCTACTGCACGCCGGGGATGCTGATGAGCGCGACCGCGCTGCTGCGCGAGAACCCGAGCCCGACCGAGGACGAGATCCGCAAGGCGGTCCAGGGGCAACATCTGCCGCTGCACCGGCTACTGGAACATCTTCGAGGCGGTCAAGGCGGCTGCGCGAATGACGGAGCGACGACGACCGTCGCGACCCGAGACGTCGCGTCGAGGCGCCGACGAAGGCGGCTGCGTCGGGCACAGAGCGTGCCCGCGCAAGGAGGACAAGCGGCTCGTCCAGGGCGAGGGCGTCTTCGTCGACGACGTCAAGCGGCACGGCATGGGCTACGTCCACTTCGTCCGCTCGCCGTACGCGCACGCGCAGATCACGCTCGATCGACGTCTCGAAGGCGCTCGAGGCTCGACGGGCGTCTACGGCACGCTCACCGGCGACGAGGTCGCGATCGCTCACCGACCCGTTCTTCCAGATCGCGTCAGCCCGGGCGGCACATCAAGGACTACGCGCTCGCGGTCGGCAAGGTGCGCTACGTCGGCGAGCCGGTCGTCGGCCGTCGTCGCGACGACGCGCGAGCTCGCTCGCGACGCGCCGGAGCTCGTCGAGGTCGAGTACGAGCCGCTCGCCGTCGTCATCGACGCGCGAGCACGCGCTCGACGACGGACGCGCCGATCCTGCACGACGACGCCGGCGACGAACCTGATGTGGCAGGGCGTCTACGAGTGGGGCGACTCGACGCGCGCGTTCGCGGAGGCCGATCACGGTCGTCAAGATCGACGAGCTGCACTTCCACCGCTTCAACTCGACGCCGCTCGAGTGCGACGGTGCGCTCGTCGAGTACAACCGCGGCACGGGCCAGTGGACGATGTCACAGCGAACAACCAGTTCCCGGGCTTCGCGCGCGATCATGATGGCGCCCGCGATGCGCGCCGGCTCGACAAGCTGCGCTTCGTCACGCAGGACATCGGCGGCGGCTTCGGCAACAAGATCACCTCGCACCCGCAGCTCGTCGCGTGCTGCTGCCTGCTCGCGCGCAAGCTCAACCGGCCGGTGCAGTGGACCGAGTGGCGCACCGACTTCCACATGTCGATGTCGCACGGCAACGAGCGGTGGTTCCACGACACCGAGGTCGCCGGTCAAGACCGACGGCACGCTGCTCGGCTTCCGCACGAAGGCGCTCGACGACGCCGGCGCGTGGCTGCGCTACGAGCCGCTCGGCGGCGTCATCTGGGCGCAGGTGACGCCCGGCGTGTACCAGCTGGCGCCACATCCGCGTCGAGTTCACGCAGGTCGCGACGAACAAGGCGCCCGTGCTCGCCGAACCGCGGCTACTCGCGGATGCAGCACCTCTGGTTCACCGAGCGCGTGATCGACATCGTCGCGCACGAGCTCGAGCTCGACCCGGTCGAGGTGCGCAAGCGCAACTACATCACGCGCCGAGGACATGCCGTACGAGACGCCGAACGGCTGCGTCTACGACTCCGGCGACTACGCGCGCGATGCTCGACATCGCGCTCGAGCTGATCGGCTACGACGAGCATCGAGGCGCGACGCGCCGGACGCGGCAGTCGCGCGGCAAGCTGCTCGGCGTCGGCATCGGCTCGACGCTCGACTCCGGCACGAACAACTTCGGCCAGTCGCGGATGATCAACCCGGAGCTGCAGTTCTCCGGCAACAACGAGGTCGCGACGGTCAAGCTCGACATCTTCGGCGAGATCGTCGTCACGCTCGGCACGACGCCGCAGGGCCAGGGCCACGAGACGACGGCGGCGCAGGTCGTCGCCGACATCCTCGGCTGCTCGCGTCGACGACGTGCACGTGCGCGCCGGGCACGACATCGTACTGGAACTCGCACGCCGGCTTCTCCGGCACGTACGCGTCGCAGTTCGCGGTCACGGGCCTCGGCGCCGTCGAAGGGCGCGACCGACATGCTCGCGCGACGCAGATCAAGCGCTCGCGGCGCGCGTGATCCTCGGCGGCGTCCCGGACGAGGCGCTCGAGCTCGCCGACGGCAGGCGTCCGGCATCAAGGACGAACCCAGAGGCGGCGCTGCCGTTCATGGCCTGCGGCGCGATCATCAACGCGAACAACGCCGGCCTGCCGGAGGACTCTCGACGTCACGCTGAACTGCCGCTACGTCTACCGGCCGCCGTTCCAGGTGCCGGACATCGAGCGCAAGTTCGGCAACCTGACGCTCACGTACGCCGCGCAGATCCACGTGCGCGGTCGTCGAGATCGACCCGGAGACCGGCTACTACGAGATCGTCGACTACGCGGCCGTCGACGACTGCGGCAAGCGCATCCACCCGCAGATCGTCGAGGGCCAGGTGATGGGCGCGACCGCGCAGGCGCTCGGCGCCGCGATGCACGAGCACTTCGACTACGACGAGGAGGGCAACCTCCTGACGCCCAACTTCTACGACTACCACGTGCCGCACGCGCTCGACATGCCGCCGCTGCAGACCGGCTATCATCGAGAGCGCCGTCCCCGTTCACGCCGCTCGGCGACGAAGGGAATGGGCGAGGGCGGCGGCGCCGGGCATCCACGCCGTCTGCGCCGCGCGTGCAGGACGCGCTGCGCGGCAGCGGCGACGCGATCGTCAGCGACAGCTGCGAATCCGTACCAGCGCGTCTGGGAGATGCTCGAGCATCCGGAGCGCGACGCGGCGAGCTCGTCGCAGGTGGTGGACGCATGAACGTCGACGGCGAGCGCATCGTTCGCCGCGCCGCGCGCAGACGGTGTGGGAGGTGCTGAACGATCCGGCGTCGATGGCGAAGACGATGCCGGGCGTCGAGAGCTTCGACGTGCACGACGAACGTCGCTGGACGGCGAACGTGAAGATCCCGCTCGGCCTCGGCGGCCTGAAGATGAAGATCGACATGGACAAGACCGAGGAGCGCGAGCCCGGAGTTCGCGCGCGCTGCAGATCAAGGGCCAGGGCGTCGGCGCGATGATGAACATGGAGACGACGTTCGAGGCTCAGCGACGCCGGCGGCGGCGGCACGGCGATGCAGTGGTCCGCCGACGTCAAGATCGCCGGGCCCCGTCGGCTCGATGGGGCAGCGCGTGCTGCAGCCGATCGTCAACCAGCAGGTGCCAGCACGTGCTCGGCGGCGCTCGACCAGCGGGTGCAGGACGCGCGGTCGCCGCGGCGCCGGAAGCCTGACGCGCCGCGATGGCCGTGCCGTTCCGCGTCGGTGTGATGCAGCTCACCATGGAGCCGCTCGACGAGATGCTCGCGTCGGCGCGCGCGATGGACGAGGCGGGCATGGACACGATCTGGCTCGCCGAGGCGTACCCGTGGTGGCGCAAGCACGGGATGGAGGCGCGCTCGTCGACCGGTCGTCTCCGCGCTGATGGCGCGCGAGACGAAGCGGCTGACGATCGGCTGGGGATCATCTCGCCGTTCACGCGGCATCCCGGTGCAGGTCGCGATGGACGCGCGCGTCGTGCAGGAGGCCGCCGGCCCGGGCGGTTCATCCTCGGCTTCGGGACGTCGAAGATCTTCCTCAACAACGCCGCGGATGCAGACGAACGAAGACGCTCGGGCCGATGCGCGACGCGGTCGCGATCGTGCGCGGCGTGCTCGGCGGCGAGCGCGTTCGAGTACGACGGCGGCGACGTGGAGCGCCGACGTGCCGGCGCTGCAGGCCGGAGGCGCACACGCCGCGCGGCGTGCCGCCGGTCTACGTCGCGGCGACGGCGCCGAAGATGCAGGCGCTCGCCGGCGAGATCGGCGACGGCTGCCTGACGCCGTCGATCACGACGCCCGCGTTCGTCCGCTACACGCGCGAGCAACGTGCAGGCCGGACATCGACATCGGCTGCACGGTCGTCGCCTCGATCCACGAGACCGACCGCGACGAGGGCCGCGACGGCGCGCGCGAGATCGCCGGCATGTACCTCGCCAACAAGGTGCAGAACATCCAGGGCTCGGCCGACACGCTGCTCGACCTCGCCGGGATCGAGCAGGACGAGATCCGCCCGGTCGCCGAGGCGATGGAGCAGGGCGGCCGGCTCGCGGCGAAGGCGCAGGTGACGGACGCGCTGCTCGACAAGTGCAAGCCCGATCGCCGGCACGCCGGCCGACTGCATCGCGGCGATCGAGGAGTACCGCGACGCCGGGTGCACGCACGTCATGCTCGAGCTGTGGGGCGGCGAACCGGCACGAGCAGATCCGGCTCTTCGGCGAGCAGGTCCTGCCGCACTTCCGTCGGGTGATCATGACCGCGATGCTCGCCGAGGCGCGGTCGCGCGATCCACGCGCTACACGCCCGGCGAGGCGGCGGTCGCCGACGCTCGCTGCTCGTCGACCTGCGCTCGACGACGAGCGGGCGCGCGAGCGGGATCATCCCCGGCTCGGTCCACGTGCCGCGCTCGGTGCTCGAATGGCGCTGCGATCCGACATCCGGCTCGCCGAACCCGCGAGCTCGCCGGCGACGCGCGCTCGTTGCTCGTGCTGCGCGCAGGGCTACTCGTCGAGCCTCGCGGCCGCGGCGCTCGTCGAGCTCGGCGTCGATGCGCAGGCGATCTCGTCGGCGGATTCGAGGCCTGTGGCGCGAGGCGTGCTCCGGTCGATCTGCCGCCGTCCGACGACGCCTGCCGGGGATGGGCGGCCGCAATGAGCAGATCGACCGAGAGCGGCTCGTCGGACGGCGAGCTCGCTGATCGACGTCCACAGCTTCACGGGCGACGAGCGGCGGATGGCCGAGCTGATGGTCGCGCTCTTCGACGGGATGGGCTGCCGGTGCAGTGGCAGCAGGTCGAGGACAACCGCGCGAACGCGCTCGGCACCTGGGCGGGCGCGGGCGGCGGCCCGACGCTTGATGTTCAACGGCCACATGGACACGTCGTACTCGGGGCGCGAGCCCTGGCTGCGGAACGTGCCGGGCTTCCAGCCGCACGCGTTCGAGCAGCGACGGCCGGCTCTACGGGCTCGGCATCTCGAACATGAAGGGCGCGCTCGCGTGCTACGTCGAGGCGGTGCGCGCGCTGCAGGACGCCGGCGTGCGCCTGCGCGGGCGACGTGCTGATCGCCGCCGTCTGCGGCGAGATCGAGAAGACGCAGTACGGCGACGCGCAACGGGCGCGCAGTACCGCGGCTACGCCGCCGGCTCGCGCTATCTCGTCTCGCACGGCGGCGTCGCCGACATGTGCCTCCTCGGCGAGCCGACCGAGGGCAAGGTCGTGCTCGGCCACTTCGGCGCGCTCTGGCTGCGCATCCGCGTGCACGGCAACTTCATCCACACGGCGTTCAGCGAGGGCAAGCGCGACCAGAACTCGATCCTGCGCATGCACGAGGTGCTCGACGCGGTGCTGGAGTGGATCCCGACGTGGGAGGACGATCCGTCGAACGCGTATCGCGGCGCGAAGGCGATCGTCAACGTCGGCGCGATCGAGGGCGGTTTCGGCTGGCGCGTCTCGCGGACGCCGCACCACACGGATCTCTTCCTCGACGTCCGCGTGCCGCCGACGAAGCGCGATGGCGGTCGCGCGCCGCGAGGTGCTCGAGTTCGTGCGCTCGCTCGCGGAGCGCTTCCCGGACTACGGCGTCGAAGGCGAGGTCTACGTGACGGCGCCGGGCGCGAGATCGACGAGGACGCACGAGCTCGTCGCGGCGATCGACGACGCGCACGAGCAGGTCTTCGGCGCGCGGCCGGAGCGCGACGTGCACGCGCTGGTTCAGCGACGCGTCGGCGCTGACGCGCTACGGCATCCCGACCGTCGAACTACGGCACGTCGACGGGCTTGATGGACGTCGAGCTCGGCGAGAACCTCGAGATCGACGGACTCGTGCAGACCTGGCGGAGGTCTACGCGCGCGTCGCCGATGGAGGTCTGCGGTGTCGCATGAGCCGATGTACACGCTGCCGCCGCGACCTGCCGGTGCCCGGAGGACGACGGCGCGGCCGACCGATCTGCTCGGGCTCGAGCTGCCGGACCTGACGCTCGCGTCGCCGTCGCAGCGGCGACGTGCAACGTTGCGCGACCTCGGCGTGATCTACGTCTACCCGCGCACGGGGCAGGCCGGGTCGGCCGCCGCTCCTGCCGGGCTGGGACGAGACCCCGGCGCGCGCGGCTGCACGCCGCAGTCGTGCGCGTTCCGCGACCACACGGTGAGCTCGCGAGCTCGGGCGCGCCGCGTCGCCGGGCTCTCCGCGCAGACGCTCGACGACCAGCAGTCGAGTTCGCGGAGCGCGACCACGATGCCGTTCCCCGTGATCGCCGATCCCGAGCTGCGCGCTCGGCGCCGCGCTGCGCCTGCCGACGTTCGAGATTCGGCGGCCTGACGCTCTACAAGCGGCTGCACGCTCGTTGCCGAGGCGTGCGCGGATCGCGAAGGTCTTCTATCCGGTCTTCCCGCCCGACGCGGACGCGCGGCGACGTCCTGCAGTGGCTGCGCGAGCGATGAAGCTCGTCACGTTCGACGACGGCAAGGTCGGGCGCGATCGAGGGCGACGAGATCGTGCGGCTCGACGTGCCGACGATGCGCGAGTACTTCGAGCGCGGCGAGGCGCGCGACGAGACGCGGCGAGCGCACTCCGCTCGCCGGACGCGACAGCTGCGCGCGCCGATCGTCCCGAAGAAGTTCTTCCACACCGCCGGGCAACTTCCGCGAGCACGAGGAGGAGTCGAAGCACGTCGGCTGGTCGCACGAGATCGCGCCGTGGATCGTCTTCTTCCAGAACGTCGACGCGATCATCGGGCCGGACGAGCCGATCGTCTACCCGGAGCACCTGACCGAGGAGCTCGACTACGAGCTCGAGCTCGCGGTCGTCATCGGCAAGGCCGGCAAGTGGTTCGGCCCGAGGAGGCGATGGACTACGTCGCCGGCTACGTGATCTTCAACGACATCACCGCGCGCGACATCCAGCGCGCGCGAGATGCGCAGTCGGGCGTCTTCTCGTTCTGCAAGGCGATCGACACGTTCTGCCCGCTCGGCCCGTGGATCGTGACGCCCGACGAGATCCCCGATCCGCACGACCTGCGCGATGGAGCTGCGCGTCAACGGCGAGATGCGGCAGACGTCGCACTCGAGCCGCATGTCGATGACGATCCCGAGATCATCAGCCACTACTCGCCGCTCGGCTACTCGGCCGGCGACGTGCTCTCGACCGGCACGCGTCAGCGGCGTGGCCGGGCTTCAGCGAGGACGCGGCGTCGCTCTACCTGAAGCCGGGCGACGTGATCGAGGCGGAGATCGAGCGGCATCGGCGTGCTGCGCAACCCGGTCGATCTCTTGGCGGGAGGCGCACGGCGAGCCGGCGCCGCCGCGCGGGTGCGCTGGTGAAGCGCAAGGCGTTCATCACCGGGATCACCGGTCAGGACGGCTCCTACCTCGCCGGAGATCCTGCTCGAGAAGGACTACGAGGTGTACGGGATGGTTCGCCGGTCGAGCTCGCTTCAACACCGCTCGCGATCGACCACATCTTCGGCGACATCGAGCTCGTCGTTCGGCCGACCTCGCCGACGGCATCCGTCGCTGAACCAGCTGATGCGCACGATCCGGCCCGACGAGGTCTACAACCTCGGCGCGCAGAGCCACGTCGCGCGTGAGCTTCGACGTGCCGGAGTACACCGCCGACGTCGACGCGATGGGCACGCTGCGGCCTGCTCGATGCGATTCGCGAGGAGGGCGTGCAGGCGCGCTTCTACCAGGCGTCGTCGAGCGAGATGTTCGGCAAGGTGCGCGAGGTGCCGCAGACGCGAGGAGACGCCGTTCTATCCGCGCAGCCCGTACGGCGTGCGCGAAGGTCTTCGGCTACTGGATCACGGTGCAACTACCGCGAGGCGTACGGCATGTACGCGGTGCAACGGCATCCTCTTCAACCACGAGTCGCCGCGCCGCGGCGCGACGTTCGTCACGCGCAAGATCACGCGCGCGGTCGGCGCGATTCGTGCGCGGCGAGCAGGACGCCTCTAGCTCGGCAACCTCGACGCGAAGCGCGACTGGGGCTACGCGAGGGACTACATGGAGGCGCTGTGGCGGATGCTCCAGCGGACGAGCCGGACGACTACGTGCATCGCAACCGGCGAGACGCACTCGGTGCGAGGAGTTCCTCGAGCGAGGCGTTCGGCCATGCGCGGGCTCGAGCTGGCGCGACTACGTCAAGATCGACGAGCGCTACTTCCGCCCGTCGGAGGTCGACCTGCTGATCGGCGACTACTCGAAGGCGAAGGCAGAAGCTCGGCTGGGAGCCGACCGTGCGCTTCCAGGAGCTCGTGCGGATGATGGTCGACGCCGACCGCGAGCGCGGCCAGCTCGAAGAGCACTATCTGTGATGTGGCCTCGCGACGACGCGAAGCTCGAGCGCGTCCGCGCGCTGATGGCGAGCGACGGACTCGACGCGCTCGTCGTGCGCGCGCCCGACAACGTCCTCTACCTGACGAACTTCTGGGGCATGAAGGGCTACGACGCGTGCGTCGTTCCCGCGCGAGGGCGAGCCGGTGCTCATCTGCCTCGAGGCCTCGGCGGAGGACGCGGCGCGCACGGCGTGGACGACGGACGTCGCGCTTCGTGCGCGGCTACGACCGAGTCCGATCCGCGGCCGCGTGCCGGCGCGGACGCTCGACGCGGCGCTCGCGCGTCGCGCGACTACGGCACGCGTCGGCCTCGAGCTGTCGCTCGGCACGCAGGCGTCCGACCGCATGGTCGGCGAGCCGACGACGTTCACGAAGGCGTGGTTCGACGCGTTGGCCCGACGCCGCGGACGCGACGCCGCTGCTTAGCGCGGCCCGCGCGATCAAGACCGAGCAGGAGATCGAGCGCATGCGGCTCGCGAACGAGATCGCGCGCGCAGGCGATGGAGCACGTGCGCGGCGAGCTGCGGCCGGGCATGAAGGAGAGCGAGGCGGCGCGCGATCTGGCAGGGCTACGTGCACGGCGAGGGCACCGGCTGCGCGGGCGACGGTCGAGCTCGCGCTCGGCTTCTCGCTCGTCTGGTCCGGGCACGGGGATCAAGACGTTCACCGCGACCGGCGACCTGCCGGTGCGTCGAGGACGAGCCGACGCTGTTCGAGATCTGGGTCTGCGCCGACGGCTACTGGTGCCGACCACACGAAGAACTCTCGTGCCTCGGGCGAGCTGCGCGCCGGACTACCGCGGAGCTCGAGGCCGGGCTGCTCGGCGTCTACGAGCGCGCGATCGAGCACTGCTCGGCCGGGCGCGAGCCTCGCCGAGCTCGACCGGTCGATCCGGCGAGGGGATCGCGCGAGCTCGGCTATCCCGGGCCAGCCGACGCATCCGATCTGCCACGGCGTCGGCGCGCGCGCGCACGAGCCGCCGTACGCCGCACCAGGCGGCGGCGGCGATCATCGAGGAGGCATGGTGCTCGCGATCGAGCCCGGCGTGCTACTGGGAGGGCGGCGGCGGCCTGCGCGTCGAGGACAACTTCCTCGATCACGCGCCGGCGGGCTCGAGAAGCTCTCGCCGCTTCCCGGACGGAGTGGTGACGCTGACTGACCTGATCTGGACCGGCTCGCTGAACGACGCCTACGCGCATCGGCGGGCACGTCGGCCTCTACGACACGACGCTGCGCGACGGCGAGCAGACGGTCGGCGTCGTGCTCGACCCGGAGCAGAAGCTCGAGATCGCGCGGCTGCTCGACGAGCTCGGCGTCGACCGGATCGAGGCCGGCTTCCCGCGCGTCTCCGACGACGACTGGCACGCGGTCGAGCTGATCGCCGCGGCCGGGCTGCGCGCGCGAGGTCTGGGGCTTCTCGCGCGCCGTGCCGGCCGACCTCGAGGCGCTCGTCGAGCTCGGCGTGCCGGCTACTCGGTGATCGAGTCGCCGATCTCCGACCTGAAGCTCGACGCGATCGGCGTCGTCGCGCGAGAAGATGCTCGAGCCGCATCACGAGCGCGATGCGCTTCGCCGCCGAGCACGGCATCCACGCGGCGTTCTTCGGCGTCGACTCGACGCGCGCCGAGCCCGACTTCTACGAGCGCGTCTACGAGACGGCGGTCGAGGCGGGCGCGACGGAGGTCGTCGTCGTCGACACGCTCGGGATCGCGTCGCCCGAGGCCGTCGCGGACCTCGTCGGGCACGATCAGTCGACTGGTCGGCGACGTGCCGGTGCACTTCCACGGCCACAACGACTTCGGCCTCGCGACGGCAGTCGCGGTCGCGGCGGTGCGCGCGGGCGCGACGTGGGTCCACGGGACGATCAACGGCATGGGCGAGCGGGCCGGCAACGCGAACCTCGGCGAGGTCGCGCTGACGCTGCACGCGCTCTACGGCGTCGAGTCGAACCTGCGCCTCGACCGGATCCGCGACGTCTCCGCGCGCGTGCGGGAGCTGTCGGGCTACGACGCTCGAGCCGTGGAAGCCGGTCGACCGGCGAGACGCTCTTCCGGCGCGAGAGCGGCGCGGTCGCGTCGCAGTTCCACGACCCGCCGTCGATCGAGCCGTACTCGTCGGAGCTCGTCGCCGCCGAGCGCGGCGATCGTGCTCGGCAAGAAGAGCGGCGCTCGACTCGATCCGCATCAAGGCCGAGGAGCTCGGCCTCGACGTGCCCGAGGAGCGGCGCGCCGAGGTGCTCGCCGCGCGTGAAGCAGCTCGGCGCCGAGAAGCGCGGGCTCGTCACCGACGACGAGTTCCGGGAGCTCGTCGCGTGGCTGGACTACGACGCCGTCATCGTCGGCAGCGGCGTCAACTCGCCTCGCCTGCGCGCGCGCTGCTCGCGCGCGGCGGCTGGCGGCGTCTGCGTGCTCGAGCGCGAACGACTGGCTCGGCGGCGCGATCCGCACGGCGGAGATCACCGAGCCGCGGCTTCGCGCACGACGTCTTCAGCGCGTGGCACCCGCTCTGGGTCGGCGGCGCCGCGCACGCGCAGCTCGGCGACGAGCTCGCCGCGCGCGGGCTCGAGTACCTGAACACCGAGCTGCCGACGGCGACGGCGTTCCCGGACGGCGAGCGCCGCGTTCCTGCTGCGCACCGCGGAGGCGAACGCCGCAGGAGCATCGCGCCGCCGGGAGTGGCCGGGCGTGCTCGAGCGAGTTCTTCCCGAACGCCGACCTCGCGTTCGGCGTCCTCGGCACCGAGCTCTGGTCGCCGGCACGGCCTCGCGCTTCGGCGCGAAGGCGCTGCGCCGGCTTCGGGCGACGCGGCGCTCGCCGCGTTCACCGGCGAGCTCGCTCCAGACGAGCCGCGACTGGCTGACGGACGACGTTCGCGTCCGAGCGCGCGCACGGGCTGCTCGCGCCGTGGGTGCTGCACACCGGCCTCGGCCCCGACGCGGCGGCCTCCGGCTTCATGACGCAGGTGATCGCCGTCGCCGTGCAGGAGGGCGGCATGCCGATCCGCGCGGCGGCGGCGCGACAGCTCGCCGGACGCGCTCGTCGCAGCTGATCCGCGACAACGGCGGCACGTGCGAGACCGGCGTCGACGTCGAGCGCGTGCTCGTCGCGACGGGCGCGCCGTCGGCGTGCGCACCGCCGGCGGCGAGACGGTCGACCGCCGAGCGCGCCGTGATCGCGAACGTGACGCCGACGCAGCTCTACGGGCGGCTGCTCGACGGACCGACGTGCCAGCGGCCGTGCGCGACGGCGCGCAGCGCTTCCGCTACGGCCGCGCCGAGATGCAGATCCACTTCGCGCTGTCGCGAGCCGCCGCGCTGGGCACGGCGACGAGCGGCTCGGCAGCACCGCGATCGTGCACGTGACGCCCGGCCTCGACGGCGTCTCGCGCGCCGTCAACGAGGCGGAGCGCGGGCTGCTGCCCGCCGAGGCGACGATCGTCGTCGGCCAGCCGCTCGACGATGGACCCGTCGCGCGCGCCCGAGGGCAAGGGCATCCTGCTGGATCCAGCTGCAGGAGCTGCCGTGGCAGGTGAAGGGCGACGCGGCCGGCGAGCTCGACGTCGGCGACGGCACGTGGACGGACGACGCTGCGCGAGCGCTACGCCGACCGCATCCAGGCGCGGCTCGCGACGGCACATCCCGAACCTCGAGTCGTCGCATCCTCGGCGCGCGTCGCGCTCTCCCCGGCCGACCTCGAGGCGGCTGAACGTCAACCTCGTCCACGGCGACCCGTACGGCGGCGCGCTCGCGCTCGACCAGAACTTCCTCTGGCGGCCGTTCGCCGCAGCAGCCGGGGCACGCGACGCCGGTCGACCGCCTGTGGCACATCGGTGCAAGCACCTGGCCCGGCCCCACGGCCTCGGCGCCGGCTCCGGCACCTTCGTCGCCCAGCAGCTGCTCAAGCCGCCGCCCTCGCAGCGCGTGCGCTGGCGAAAGCTGCGCGGCCTGGCGTCGAGGTAGACCGGCAAATGAGATCGTCGATGCCTCAAGCAGACGTGTCCTGGTGTCTGACACCGGGACATGCTCCGCCGGGACGAGGGCCTCGACCGGGCGGGAGCTTTGTTGCAACGAGGAAACCCCTCACGAGCAGGTCTTCTTCCGCCACCAGAGTGTCACGGCTTTGCAACGGTGTCTGACACCAAGACGTGTCCCGCGATGCCGTCGAGCCCGCTCCGCCGGGCTAGAACGCGAAGATCGAGCGGCCCTTCAGCTCGACCGCGAAGATGTCGCGCGGCGAGCTCGAGATGGTCGTGCAGCGCCTTCGACCGCCCGGTCGGGATCGTGCGCCGTGCGCGCTTCGAGCAGCTCGACGTCGAGCTCCTCGTGGCGATCCTGCATCGCGCCCCTTGGCGAGCAGCACCGGCCGGTAGCGCTCGCAGCGAGTCCCAGGCCGGCCGGATCAGGCGCGAGGAGCCAGGCCGAGCGCGCCGCCTCGTACAGAGGCGAAGTGAAAAGCGCCGTGCGCGCGTACTGCCGCGCGGATGTCGCCGCGCGTGCGCGCTCGTCGTAGCGCCGTGAGCTGCGCGCCGCGCATTCGCTGCCGTCCTCGGGCTCGAGAAGAGCTCCGCCGCGCGCTCGCGACCGGCCATCGCCTCCGAGCGCGAGCCGGATCGCGAAGCAGCTCCGCGCAGCTCCTCGACGTCCGAGTCGCATCACCTTCGCGCCGTGGTGCGGCACGTGCTCGGCGAGCCCCAGCGCCTCGAGCTGCCGCACCGCCTCGCGGATCGGCGAGATGCTCTATGCCGAGCTGGCGCGCCGAGATCCTCGAGCCGCAGCGGCGTTCCCGGCGTGAGCTCGCCGATGATGATCGCCTCGCGCAGCCGTTCGAGCGCGGCCTCCGCCATCGTGCGGTGGCGGACGGCGGCGTCAGTGCGGACCGGCGAGCTGAGTCTCCAACGACGCGGACCCTGAACGAGCACTTGATCAGATGTCAAACCCGTGACAAGATCTGCGCGGTCGAGTGTCGAGGGTATCCGACCGTTTTCCGCGGCTACGATGCTTCACCGTCTGTTGGAAAGAACGGAGGGTCGCGGCGTCGGAGCCGGGCCCGGAGAGAGGAGAGGTAATGACAGCGAATCAGCACGGGCGCGCACCGCGCTCGTCGTCATCGCCGCTGCGGCGCTCGTCCTCGCCGCGACCGCGGGCGGCACGGATGCACGCGTCGCGCCGATCGTGATCGGCTGGGCGTTCGACGCGAAGGGCGCGATGGCGCCGTTCGACGGCCCGGCGCTCGCGGCCGCGCAGATCCGCGTCAAGCAGGTGAACGCGAAGGGCGGCGTCGAGCGGCCGGCCGCTCGCAGATCAAGACCTGCGACACGCAGGGCAACAAGCCGGCGATCGCGAAGGCGTGCGCGCACGAAGCTGCTCGGCCAGGCGGCGCGAACGTCATCTTCACGACGTGCGACGTCGACTTCGCGGCACCGGTCGTGCAGGAGGCGATCAACCGCGGCGTGCTCGCGGTCGCGCCGTGCATCGGCACCGACCAGATGGGGCCGAAGCGCTTCGGCGCGAAGGGCAAGCTCGCGTTCAGCTTCGGCAACGTCGCGCAGGACGAGGGCTCGGCGATGGCGCAGTACGCCTGGAGCAAGGGCTGGCGGACGGCTGCGCTCGCGACCGACACGCGTGATCGTCTACTTCAAGGACGTCGTCGCAGGCGTTCGAGGCGCGCTTCACGCAGCTCGGCGGCAAGATCGTCGCGAACGAGACGTACCAGTCGCTCGGCGGCAGCAACGTCAGCAACGCCGTCAGCCGGCTCAACAACGTGAAGGCCGACGTGATCGTGACCGTCGACCGCCGGTGCGTTCGGCGCGCTGCCGACGCTCGATCTCGGGCCTGCGCATCGCTCGGCAACGACACGCCGATCATCAACTCGTGGGCGGGCGACGGCAACGTACTGGCTGCCGAAGAGCCCGAAGGTGACGAACTACTACTTCGTCACGTACGCGCTCGGTCGTTCGGCGACGACCCGAACGCGGCGGTCAACAAGCTCGCGAAGCAGGTCAAGGCGGGCACCGGCGGCGTTCGTCACCGGCTCGGCCGCGATCGACGGCGTCGTCACCGCGATCAGGCGCGCCGGCGGCTCGACGAACGGCGCTGGCGCTCGCGGCGCAGATGGAGAAGTTCAAGAAGGTGCCGACGCTGTCGGGCCTCGTGAGCTTCTCGCGCGAACGTGCACACCGTGTTCGGGCGCCAGTACCGCGTGATCAAGATCCAGGACAACAAGCCGCAAGCTCGTCGGCACCGTCACGGCGAAGGTCGTCCCGAAGATCTAGGCGGCTTGGCTGACGGCTCGAACGCAGGCCGACGAGGAGGCCCGGAGGATCGCTCCGGGCCTCCTCCGTCTCCCGGTCGTTCGAGGGCGTGCAGGCGCTCCGCGGACGTCACGCTCGAGCTGCACCGCGGCGAGGTCGTCGGCCTGATCGGCCCGAACGGCGCCGGCAAGTCGACGCTCGTCAACGTGCTCAGCGGCTTCGACCGCCCGACGACGGCACGGTCGAGCTCGGCGAGGCGCGACGTCACGCGCTGGCCGCGCGCACCGCCGCGGCCGGCACGGGCTCGCGCGCACGTTCCAGCACAGCCACGCGTTCCGCGGCGCTCTCCGTGCGCGAGAACGTCGAGGTCGCGGCGCTCGGCGTCGGCGCCGGCGCCGCGCGAGGCGCACGCGCCGGGCCGACGAGCTGCTCGGCCGCGCTCGGTCTCGACCGCACTACGCGGACGCGCCGGCGGCGGCGCTCGCGCACGGCGACGAGCGGCGGCTCGGCGTCGCACGCGCGCTCGCGACCGAGCCGCGCTTCGTGCTGATGGACGAGCCGGCCGCCGGCCTGCCCGGAGGCCGGAGGTGCCCGACGTTCGCCGCCGTCGTGCGCTCGCGTGCGCGACGAGCACGGCGCCGGCGTGCTGCTGATCGACCACAACATGGCGCTGATCATGGAGCGTCTGCGACCGCATCCACGTGCTCGACCAGGGCACGCACGCTCGCCGAGGGGACGCCGGCCGAGATCCGCGTCGAACCTCGACGTCGCCGCGGCGTACCTCGGCGAAGCGCCGTGCGCGACGAGCTGAGCATGACCGCGCTCGCCGTCGAGGACCTCGCAGGTCCGCTACGGGCCGGTGCGCGGCCGTGCGCGGCCTCTCGCTCGAGGTGGCGCCGGGCGAGATCGTCGGCCTGATCGGCGCCGAACGGCGCCGGCAAGTCGTCGACGCTGCACGCGATCATGGGCGCCGCGCCGCGTCGCGGCGGCGACATCCGGCTCGGCGGCGGCGTCGCTCGCGCGGCTCGCCGCCGGAGGACGTCGCACGCGAGCGGCATCGCGCTCGTGCCGGAGGGCCGGCGCATCTTCGGCGAGCTGACCGGTCGAGGAGAACCTGCGGCTCGGCCTCGCCGCGCGCCGGCGCAAGCGACGGCCGACGCGCCTCGACGCGGCGTCTGCGACGCTCTTCCCGATCGTGCAGGAGTTCCGCAACCGGCCATGCCGGCGCGCTCTCGGGCGGCCAGCAGCAGCAGCTCGCGATCGCGCGTGCGCTCGTCGCGGAGCCCGACGGTGCTGCTGCTCGACGAGCCGTCGCTCGGGCTCGCGCCGACGCGTCGTCGACGTCGTCTTCGAGGCGCTCGCCGCGATCCGCGAGCGCGGCCTCGCCGTCCTGCTCGTCGAGCAGCGCGCGCCAGCGCACGGTCGCGCTCGCCGACCGCCGCTACGTGCTCGCGAACGGCGAGCTGCGCCTGACCCTCGGCCCCGACCGACGCCGGCGACACCGAGCAGCTCGATGGCGGCGCTACCTCGCATGACGCTCGCGATCCTCGAACATCGACTGGCAGACGCTCGCCGACGCGACTCGCGCTCGGCGGCGATCTACGCGCTGATGGCGGTCGGCATCGGTCTCGTCTTCGGCGTCCTCCGCCTCGTCAACTTCGCGTACGGCCAGCTGATCATGGCGGGTGCGTACGCGCTCGCCTTCGCGTCGGAGTGGGACCTGGCCGCGTCTGGGCGTCGATCGTCTTCTGCTTCGCGGTCGTGCTCGCGCTCTCGCTGCTCGATGGACTGGCTCGTGTTCCGGCCGCTGCGCGCGCAGTCGCCCGCCGTGATGCTCGTCGCGACCTTCGCAGTCGCGTTCCTGCTGCAGAGCATCGCGCTGCTCTGCGTTCGGCCCGCTCGGGCAAGATCGCGGCGTCGCTCGCGCCGCTGAACCGGCCGGTGACGATCGCGCGGCGTCGACATCCGCAAGATCGCGATCGTCGCGATCGTCGTCGCGGCCGCGTGCCTCGTCGCTGCTGCACGCTGCTGCTCGAGCGCACGACGGTCGGGCTGCACATGCGCGCGCGCCGTCGATGGACTTCCGCACCGGCGCGGCTGCTCGGCGTGCGCGCGGACCGCGTGATCGGCGGCGCGGTGCTCGTCTCCGGCGCGCTCGCGGCCGTCGTCGCGGTGATGCTGACGGTGCAGACCCCGCTCGTGACGCCGGACTTCGCCCTGCGCGACACGATCGTCGTGCTCGCGGGCGTCGTCCTCGGCGGGCTGAACCGGCCACTGTCCGGCGACGCTCGGCGGCTTCGCGATCGGCTTCGCGAGCGGCCTCCTCGGCGGTGCGCTGCCGACGAACCAGAGCCAGTACCTGCCGACGTTCCTGTTCGCGGCCGTGATCCTCGTGCTGCTCGTGCGGCCGGACGGGCTCTTCACGCGCGCGGGCAGCGGGCGGTGGAGCGCGTATGAGGCGCGTCGGAGCCAGCCGTGCAGCTCGGCGCGCCGCTGCGTGCTCGTCGTGCTCGCCGCGCTTGCTCGGGACGACTCGTCTCGACGTCGACCGAGACGTACTTCATCGACGCGCTCGTGAAGGTCGCGATCGTCGTCGCGCTCTACGTCTTCATCGGCAACTCGGGCGTGCTCTCGTTCGGCCACATCAGCTTCGTCGCGCTCGGCGCCTGGACGGCCGGCGTGCTCTCGGTGCCCGCGACGGAGAAGCCGGCGATCATGCCGAACCTCGCGCACGTCCTCGCGCGACCGACCACGGTCGGCAACGTCCGTCGCTCGCTGCTCGCCGCCGCGGTCGGCGGCGCCTTCGCGCTCGTCGTCGGCGCTGCCGCTGATGCGCCTCTCCGGGCTCGCCGCAGGGATCGCGACGTTCGGCGGTGCTCGAGATCACGCACAACCTGCTGCGCTACTACGAGAAGATCGGGCCCGGGCCTGAACACGTTCTCGTCGGTGCCCGAGACGACCGGCTCTGGCAGGCTGCGCTCGGCGCCGCTCATCGCCGTCGTGCGTCGCGTTCGCCTACCAGCGCAGCCGCTTCGGCCGGCTGCTGCGCGCGACGCGCGAGGACCGCGGCCGCGGCTCGCGCCGTCGGCGTCTCCGTCTACCGGCAGCGGCTGGTCGCGCTTCGTCGTCTCGGGCGCGCTCGCGGGCTTCGCCGGCGGGCTCTACGTGCCACCTGCTGCCGCTGAACACCGAGGCGGTGTATCTCGACCTGACGTTCATCACGCTCGCGATGCTCGTCGTCGGCGGCGCGACGAGCCTCTGGGGCGCGGTCGTCGGAGCGCTCGCCGTCAGCGCGCTCGACTCGTTCCTCGCCGCATGCCGAGAACGGCGATCGACGATCTTCGGGCGCACGCTCGACCTGCCGGCCGGGCACGCGGCTCGTCGTCGTCGGCGCGCTGATGGCGACTCGTCGCTGATCCTGCGCCCGACCGGGCATCACCGGCGGCCGCGAGTTCAAGCTGCTGGCCGGCGGCGCGTGACAGCGGATCTGCGTCGCCGGCGCCGGCGACGATCGGCAGCCTCTTCGCCGCCCACCTCGCGCGCGTCGCGGACGTCTCCGTGCTGACGCGGCGCGAGGAGCACGCCCGCGCGCTGAACGAGCACGGCCTGCGGGTCTGCGGCCGCGCCGGACTTCACGCGCGCAGCTGCCGGCGGCGACCGCGCCCGACGGCTGCCGAGCGCCGAGCTGCGTGATCCTCGCCTGCAAGGGCAACGACCTCGACGCGCTCGCCGGCGCGGATCGCCGGCCACTTCCCGGGCGCGACCGTGATGACGGTGCAGAACGGGCATCGGCGCCGACGAGGTCGTCGCCGCGCCACGGCGACTGGCCGCTGCTCTCGCGTCGGTCACGTTCATGAGCGGCACGCGGCACTCCGACACGCACGTCGAGTACGTCCTCGACACCGCGACCTGGATCGGGCCCGTACGCGAGACGACCGCCGGACGACGCGCGTGCGCGTGGCCGACCTGATCGTCGCCTCGGGTCTGAAGGCGGAGGCGTTCGACGACCTGCGCCCGCGCGCAGTGGTCGAAGCTGATCTTCAACGCGACCGTCAACGCGGTCGCCGCGCTGACCGGGCTGCCGCACGATCGCGCACTTGCGCCGACGGGCACGCCGATCTCGGCGATCTCGTCCGCGCGCTCGTCGACGAGGGCAAGGCGGTCGCGGCCGCAGCCGGCGTCGAGCTCTGCGAGGATCCGTGGGAGATGAACGTGCTCGCGACGCAGCGCGGCAGCGCGCACTCGCCGTCGATGCTCGAGGACGTCGAGGCGCAGCGGCCGACGGAGGTCGAGCTGATCACCGGCGCGCTCGTCCGCGAGGCCGAGCCGCCTGGCGTGCCCGTGCCGCTGCACACCGCGCTGTACCGGCTCGGTCAAGGCGAAGGAGGCGAGCTACTCGTGAGGATCTGTGTGGTCGGCTGCGGCGCCGTCGGCTCGCTGTTCGCCGCGAACCTCGCGCAGCTCGACGACGTCGAGGTCTGGGCCTACGACGCTGCGCGCGAGCACGTCGACGCGATCAATCGCGACGGGCTTCGCCTGACCGGGCGCCGGCGAGGTCGTCGGGCCGCCTGCGCGCCACCGACCGACGCGCGGAGCTTGCCGCCGTGCGACTTCGGCATCGTCGCGACGAAGGCGATGCACACCGAGCCGGCGATCGCGCGCGACCGCGCATGCGTTCGCGGACGGCTGCGTGCGCGACCGTGCAGAACGGGCTCGGCAACGAGGAGGCGCTCGCCGCGCACGTCGAGCGCGTGATCCGCGGCACGACGTTTCCGGCCGGCAAGATCCTCGAGCCCGGGCTACGTGCAGTGGGACGTCAAGGGCGACACGACGCTCGGGCCGTTCGAGGCGCAGCCCGCGCCCGTTCGCGGAGGTCGAGCGCCTCGCCGACGCGTGCACGCGCGGCGGCATGCCGACGACGGCCGTCGCAGGACGCGCGCGGCCCGCAGTGGCGCAAGGTGATCTTCAACGCGCGCCACGAATCCGATCGGCGCGCTCACGCGGCCTGACGCACGGCCGCGTCTGCGAGCGGCCCGACCTGCGCGCGCTCGTCTCGCGGCCTCGTCGACGAGGGCAAGGCCGTCGCCGCCGCGCAGGGGATCGAGCTCGACGCCGATCCGGAGGAACTGATCGACCATGCGGCGAAGCCGAGGTCGCGTACGACCACAAGGCGTCGATGCTCCAGGACGTCGAGGCGCGGCGGCCGACGGAGATCGACTATCTGAACGGCGGCATCGTCCGACTTCGGGCGCGAGCACGGCGTGCCGACGCCGACTGAACGAAGCGATCTGGGCACTCGTGAAAGGGGTGGAGGCGTCGTGGCAGCAGTGAGCGAGCCGACGTACACGGGCTGCCGCAGGACGAGATCGAGCGCCGCTACCGGCTCGTCCGCGAGGCGGCGGCGCGGGACGGCCTCGACGCGGTGATCGTGTGCGGCAACGAGTACACGCGGCTTCGAGGGCGCCGTCACGTACCTGAGCGGCTTCGTGATCGTGCACCGCTACGCCTACGTGCTGCTGCCGCGTCGACGGCGAGCCGGCGATCGTCTTCCCGCGCGAGGCGCGCTACGTCGGCGAGCACGGCACGACGTGGATCGACGAGCAGGTCTTCGTCGACAAGCCCGGGCGAGTGGCTCGCCGACGCAGCTGCGCGGCAAGCGCGTCGGCGTCTACGGCCTCGACTACGTGATGACGGTGCGCGACTACGCGCGCGCTCGCACGGCGCGTGCGGAGCTCGTCGCCGTGGGACGTCGCAGTTCGACCACGCGCGCGCGGTCAAGAGTCGGAGCTCGAGCTCGCGTCGGTGCGCGACAGCGTGCGCATCAACACCGAGGGCTTCTGGATCTTCCTCGAGCACTTCGCGCCCGGGAAGACGGAGCGCGAGGTGCTCGCGCACTGCGAGCAGTACTTCGTCGAGCGAGGGCTGCGGCCGTCTGACGATGGACATGGTGCTCGACGGCGCCGAGCGGCGGCGCGCTGCCGGAGTTCAAGATCGCCGGCGACTACGTGTTCGAGGCGACCGACTGCGTGCTGCCGTCGCTCGAGGTCGCGGGCGCCGGCGGATCACTGGGTCGAGGTCTCGCGCGCGATCTGCCCGGCGAGCCGAGCGACGACACGAAGCGGATGCTGGAGGCCTACGAGGAGTACTACGACGCGGCGCGCGAGCGCGCTGCGCGCCGGGCGCGACGGCGCACGACGTCCACCGCGCGGTCTCCAAGGGCTTCCTCGACCGCGGCTTCCACCTCGGCCACGTCACCGGCCACTCGATCGGGATGACGATGATCGAGTTCCCGAAGATCGGCGAGGGCGTCGAGACCGAGCTCGCGGCGGAACATGGTGCTTCTCGATGCATCCGCACGCGATCGCGCCGGACGGGCAGGCGTGCCTCTACATGCAGGACACGTGGCTCGTCACCGCGGACGGCGGCGTGCCGCTCGCGGGCCTGCCGATGAAGATCTTCGACGGCACCGAGACGAGACCGGCCAACTCGTAGCGAAGTGGTCCACGTCCGCGAGCCGCCTCCGACCGCCGTCGTCTCCCAGGTCGTGCTCGCGGCAAATGCGGTCCGTTGTGCTGTGCTGGGCAAAGTGGTTATTCCGCTTCGTACCACCAGGGTATTGATAACCGCCGGCGTCGGAGGCGGTTAATCCATGCGGCGCCGAAGCTGCGTTGGTCAATACCACCTCGCGTGCTCGCCACGTCGAGGGAGGGACTCCGCAGATGAAGGACCAAGCTCGTCGTCGCCGTCGTCGTCGCTCGGCCGGTCGACGGTCGCTGCCGCGCGGCCGCCGCCCGTCGGCCGCCGAGTCGGACGTCGCGGCGCGTTCTTCACGCAACTGGGACCGCTACGCGCGCGACTACCTGGTGAAGCAGATCCCGGCGGACAAGCTGAACGTGCATCGACTATGCGTTCGCGTTCTCGACGGCCGACCGGACGTGCGCGCTCAGCGATCCGTGGTCGGACTACCAGGCGCCGACCTGGCGCCGGACGGAGAGCGTCGACGGCGTCGCCGACGACTCCGTCGAATCCGAACCAGCACCTGTTCGGCAACTTCAACCAGCTCGCTGAAGCTCGAGGCGGCGCATCCCGGACCTGCACGCTCGAGATGTCGATCGGCGGCTGGACGCGGCTCGACGTACTTCTCCGACGTCGCGGCGACGCCGGCGTCGCGCGCAGGCGTTCGTCGCCGTCGTGCATGGACCTGTTCATCAAGGGCAACCTGCCCTGACCGGCGCGTCTGGCCGGACCAGCGCCGGCGGCATCGGGCGCGGCGGCCGGGCGTGTTCGACGGGATCGACATCGACTGGGAGTACCCGGGCATCGACCCCGGCAACGGCGCGCACCACTCGCCGACCGACGTCGCACAACGCGACGCTGCTGCTCAGGAGTTCCGGCGCCAGCTCGACGCAGCTCGGCGCGTCGACCGGCAAGCACTACACGCCTGACCGCACGACCTCCCGGCCGGCAACGTGAACTCCGACGGGAGCTGGGAGCTGCGCACAGGTCGCGCAGACGGTCGACTGGATCGACCTGATGACGCTTCGACTTCCACGGCGGCTGGGACGCGTGGACGGACTTCAACTCGCCGTTCTCCTTCGACCCGGAGTCGCCCGCCGGTCGGCGGCGGCGCGATCGAGTGGACGTGGAGCACGGCCGGCATCGGTCGACTACTACCTCGCCGAACGGCGTCGCCCGCAGACAAGCTCGTCGTCGGCATCCCGTTCTACGGCAAGGAGTACGTCGGCGTGCCCGGCGCGAACAACGGCCTCTACCAGCCGCACGCGCGCGGCGCCGGCGAACGACTCGCCGACCTATCCACGACCTCGTCGACACCGGCCTCGCCGACGCGAACCTCGTGCCCGATCGGGCCGACCGCAGCGACCGCCAGACGGCGCCGGCATCAACGGCTTCACGCGCTACTACGACCTGCTGCGCGGGTGCGCCGTGGCTCTACAACCCGACGGCTAACGGCGGCACGTTCATCAGCTACGTCGATCCGCAGGACGCGTCGGCTGCGCGGATCGGCGCTCGTGGATCGCCTCGGCCTGCGCGGCGCCTGGGCGTGGGAGATCTCGAACGACGACAGCGCGACACGACCTCGTCAACGCGATGACGGGCGGGACTGACCATTGGTCGCGTTCCGGCCGGAGACGTCTGCGGGCGTCCCGGCCGGGCAGTAGGTTTCGGCCGTGGCCACGACCGACTCAGACGAGTTCGCCCCGATCCTTCCGGCGCCGGGCGGAGCGACTACGAGCGCTACCTGCGCACCGACGAGCTGCTCGCGCTGCAGAAGGGCGCCGACGAGTGGGTGCACCGCGACGAGCTGCTCTTCCAGACGGTCCACCAGTCGTCGGAGCTCTGGCTGAAGCACGCCGTGGGTCGAGGTCGGAGGAGGCGACGCGCGCTGATCGAGGCGCGCGACCTCGCCGGCGCGACTGCGGCTGCTGCGCCGCGCGAACGCCGCGCTCGCACTACGTCGACGGGTTTCTCGAGCATCTCGAGCAGATGTCGCCGTGGGAGTACCAGGAGGTGCGGCGCGTGCTCGGTCACGGCTCGCGGCTTCGACTCGCCCGGCTTCCGCGAGATCCGCCGGGTCTCGCCGCCGCTCGTACGGCGCGTTCGACGGCGTTGCGGCGCGAGCGCGGGCTGTCGCTCGCTCGAGGTGTACACGCGCGGGCCGCGAGCACGAGGACCTCTACCAGCTCGCCGAGCTGCTGACCGAGTGGGACGAGCGCGTCGGCGTGTGGCGCTTCCGCCACTTCAAGGTCGTCGCGCGGATCATCGGCGAGGACGTCGTCGGCACGCAGGGCACGCCGGTCGAGCTGCTCGCGGGGCTGATCAAGAACAAGATGTTCCCCGAGCTCTGGCGCGTGCCGCACCGACCTCACCGAGCTCGCGAAGCAGTCGCGATTGATCCCGCTCGACGAGATCCGCGCGCGCCGCGAGCGAGTCGGCGGACTCGGTCATGCGGACGCCGCTCGTGCAGCTCGACGAGCGCGATCTGGCTGAAGCTCGAGAACCTGCAGCCGATCGGCTCGTTCAAGCTGCGCGGCGCGCTGTCGGCGATGCGCGCGGCGGCGCCGAGGGCTCGCGGGCGGCGTCGTCACCGCGAGCGCCGGGAACATGGCGCAGGGCGTCGCGTGGGCCGCGCGCGAGCTCGGCGTCCGCGCACGCATCGTCGCGCCGGACGCACGCGCCGCGCGCCAAGCTCGACGCGGTCGAGCGGCTCGGCGGCGAGGTCGATCCCCGTGCCGCACGAGGTCTGGTGGCAGACGATGGTCGACCGCCGCTACGACGGCATCGACGGGCTGTTCGTGCACCCGGTCGAGGACGACGCGGTGATGGCCGGGCAACGGCACCATCGGCCTCGAGCTGTGCGAGGACTGCCGAGCGTTCGACGCGGTCGATCGTCCCGTGGGGCGGCGGCGGGCTGACGACGGGCATCGCGAAGCGCGGTGAAGGCGCTGCCGGCCCGAGCGTCGCGCGTCGTCACCGCCGAGCCCGAGACGCCGCGCCGCTCGCCGCGTCGCTCGCAGCCGGCGCGCCGGTCGAGATCGACTTCCGAGCGTCGTTCGTCGACGGCGCCGGCGGCCGCGCGCTGCTCCCGACGATGTCGGGACACGCGCAGGGAGCTCGTCGACGGCGGTCGGTCGCGGTCCCGCTCGACGACGGCCGCGGAGGCCGTGCGTGTTGCTCGCGACGCGGGCGCGCGTCGTCGCGGAGGGCGCCAGGTGCGCTTGCCCTGGCCGCCACCGCGCGAAGCCGGGAGGACGCGTCGTGTGCATCGTGAGCGGCGGAACATCGACGCCGACGTGCTCGCCCGCGGTTGCTAGTCGGGCGAAACTCCCTAGCTCGAGCGACCAGAAACCCGTCGATCTCGTCGGCGGTGTTGTAGTGGATGAAGCCGACCCGCACCGCGTCCTTCGGGTACGGGAGCTTCTCGCAGGCCCGAGCGAGTACCAGCTGTCGTGCGCCCACACGCCGTAGCCGCGCTCGGCGAGCGTCGTGCGCGACCGTCGCCGGCGGGCACGCCCTCGACGTTGAAGCAGGAACGTCGGCACGCGGCCCTCCATCGTCTGCGAGGCCGTAGACCGTCACGTTGCTCCGGCAGCGTCGTCGAGGAAGCGCTGCGCCGAGCTCGCGCTCGTACGCGCTCGATCACGTGCATGCCGCCGAGCGACTCGAGGTACGCGATCGTCGCGCGAGAAGCCGGCGAGCAGCTCGTACGGCAGCGGTGCCCGTCTCGAACTTGCGGCCGACCGGCGTCGCGCCCGACGGGCCGCGCCTTGTACGGGCGCCACGACTCGAGCGAGCTCGTGCCGGCACGTAGGCGAGGCCGAGGTGCGGCCCGCAGAACTTGTACGGCGAGCAGAGCAGGACGTCGCAGCCGAGCGCCTGCGACGTCGATCGGCTCGTGCGCCGCGTAGTGCACCGCGTCGATCCACGAGATCGCGCCCGCCTCGCGCGCGAGCTCGCGCAGATGCGCTGCGCGTCGGCGATCGAGCCGACCGCGTTCGAGGCGATCGCGAACGCGACGACGCGCGTGCGCTCGTTCGAGCTGCCGCTCGAGGTCGTCGTAGTCGACGGTCGAGGTCGTCGGTCGCCGTCGATCGACGTCGCACCTCGAAGCCGCGTGTCGGCGGCGAGCTCGACCCACGGCGCGACGCCGCCGTCGTGGTCGAGCCGCGACGTCAGGATCTCGGTCGCCCTCGCTGTCGCAGTCGCGCGACGGCCGTGCGCGAGAGCATGAAGTCGAGCGTCGTCATGTTCGTGCCGAACGATCACGTCGTCGGGCGGAGCAGCTGAGGAAGCGGCCCGCGTCGCCGCTGCGCGCGCTCGAGGATCGCCTCGACGCGCGCGGCCCGTCGCGTACGGCGCGCCGAGGTTGCCGGACGCCTCGCGCAGCGCGCGGGCGATCGCCTCGCCGACCTCGTCCGGCACCTGCGAGCCGCCGGGCGCGTCGAGGAACACGAAACCGCCCTGCAGCGAGGAGAACCGGCGCCGGCACCGCCTGCGACGTCGAGTAGCGTCGTGGACATGGAGCGAGCCTACCTGGGCGGTACGCGGCATCCGCGTCTCGCGGATCATCCTCGGCTGCGGCAACTTCGGCGGCGTCGGCTCGGCGCCCGCGTTCTTCGGCAGGGCGAGACCGCGAGGAGGCGTTCGCGATCATGGACGCGCGCCTGGGAGGCCGGGCATCACGACGTTCGACACCGCCGATGCGTACGGCGGCGGCCGCAGCGAGTCGTGCATCGGCGGACTGGCTGCGCACGAAGGGCTCGGAGGTCCGCGACGAGATCGTCCTCTCGACGAAGACGTTCAACCCGATGGACGACGGCGCCGACCACGGCCTCGCGCCGGAGCGGATCAAGCGCCAGCTCGAGTCGAGCCTGCAGCCGGCTCGGCGTCGAGCACGTGCCGATGTACCTCGACGCACGACTGGGATCCCGACGTCCCGATCGCCGAGACCGCTCGGCGCGCTCGACGAGCTCGTCGCGGCGGGCAAGGTCGGCGCATACGGCGCGAGCAACGTCGACGGCGCGCAGCTGCCGCGAGGCGCTGCGCGGCCGCGCGCGCTTCGGCTGGGTGCAGAACTCGTACTCGCTGCTCGACCGCGCGGCCGAGCGCGAGGTGCTGCCGCTCTGCGCGGAGCACGGGCTCGGCTTCACGCCGTTCAGCCCGCTCGCCGGCGGCTGGCTCACCGGCAAGTACCGCGCGCGGCGAGCCGCCGCCCGCAGGCTCGCGCGATGACGATGCGGCCCGGAGCCGTACGAGGAGTTCCGCACCGACCGCGTCTACACCGCGCTCGAGCGCCTCGCCGAGCTCGCCGCGCCGGCGCGAGCTCGCGCTTCGCATGGCTCTTCGCCGAGCCGCGCGTCACCGCCGTCGTCGTCGGGCCGCGGCGCGCGGAGCACCTCGAGCCCGCGCTCGCCGCGCTCAGGCACCCTGTTGGACGAGGGCACCAGGCGGGAGCTGACGCACTCTGTTCGACGCATGACCGGCCCGTGCGTGCTCGCGGTGGAGGACGACACGGAGCTCCGCGGCCTGCTGCGGCGGGGCCTCGACGAGGAGGGCTTCCGCACCGAGGCTCGCGACGCGACCGGCGCCGAGCTGCTCGAGCGCGTCGGCACCGAGCTGCCGGATCGTGATCGTCGTCGACGTCGGGCTGCCCGACGCCGACGAGGCGTGACGTCACGCAGGCGCTGCGCGCCCGTGGCGTGCCACACGCCGATGCTGTTCCTCACCGCGCGCGACGCGCTCGTCGACCGCGTCGACGGGCTTCCGACGCGGCGGCGACGACTACCTCACGAAGCCGTTCGCGTTCGTCGAGCTCGTCGCGCGGCTGCACGCGCGCTGCATGCGCGCCGCAGCGGACGGCGACGGCGCGGTCGAAGCCGCCGGCCTGCGGCTCGACCTGTCACGCGATCGTCACCACGGGGACGCGTCGCGTGCGCGCTCACCCCGACGGAGTTCCGGCTGCTGGCGCGGCTGCTCGCGCGTCCGGCGAGGCCGTCCGCCGCGCGCGATCTCGTCGCGCGCTGCGTGGCCGCACGGCGCGATCGTCCGCGAGAACACGCTCGACGCGTACGTCGCGCGCGTTGCAGCGCAAGGCTGAAGGACCTCGGCGGTGCACCGGAGATCGTGACCGTGCACGGCGTCGGCTACCGCGTCGAATGACGACTTCCGCCGCCGTCTGCTCGTCGCCGTCGTCAGTACGATCGTCGCGCTCGCGGTCGCCGTGCTCGTCGTCGCCTTCAACCTCGTGCTCTGACCGGACGCTTTCGACCGCGCCGCGCGCGACCTCGCCGCACGCGCGCGCTCGCCGAGCTTGCGTTCGTGCGTGCGGGAATCGACGCGTCGACGCCGCGGAGGCGCCCGGCGGCGTCGCAGCCCGACACCGCGGTGTGGGTCTTTTTCGCGCGGGCGCGCGCTCGGGCACCGTGCGGGAGCAGACGTGATGCGCGCGCGGCGCGAAGTCTCCAGCGGACGCCCGGCCGGGCCTCCTGACAAGATCTCGTCGGCGGACACGCTTGCTGTACGCGGCGCCCATCGCCGCCGGCGGGCGGCGCGCGTCGGCACCGTCGTCACGGGCATCTCGCTCGAGCCGTACGAGCGGACCCGCGACGTCGCGCGTCGGATCGGGTCGCGTCCGGCGCAGCTCGCGCTGCTCTGTCGTCACGCTCGCGGGACGCTGGCTGCTCGCGTCGGCGTTTTCGGCCGTGTGCCTCAGCGCATGACGTCATCGAGGCCGCCGAGTGGGGGCGAGGGGCGCGACCTCGACCGCCGCTTCGGGCTCGGGGGCGCCGTGACGAGCTCACGGGAAGCTCGCCGCGACCCTCGACGGGCTGCCTCGCGACCGAAGCTCGCCGCGAGCCTTCGTCGCCTGGCTGAGCGGCGGTTCTCCGCCGGAGCTCTCCTCGCACGAGCTGCGCACGCCGCTCGCCCGGCTCCTCGGTTCGAGTCGGGCTCGCGCCGCGGCGCGAGCGCCCAGCTCTCCGAGTCACACCGCGCCTCGCTCGAGGCTCATCCACGGCAACGCGCGGCAGCTCACGCGCATCGTCGACGCGCTCGTCGACGCCGCGCGCCCACGAGGCGGCGACCGCGACCGCGGGAGTCTGCCGACGTACGAGGTGGCGCTGGACGCAGCGGCCCGCGAGCATCGGCGAAGCGACCGCGACGTCAGGTGGCGCGTCCGGCGCGTCCGCTTCCGCGTCGGGCTCGCAAGGCGGACTTCGCGCCGCCCGCATCCTTGCAGCCGGTGCTCGACAACGCTCTGCCGCTACGGCGCGCATGCCGTCACGGTCTCCATCGCACGCGAGGACGGCCCGATCCGCTACGCGGTCGAGGACGACAGGCCCGGCGTCGTCGACGACGAGCGGGAGCGGATCTTCGAGCCGGGCGTGCGCGGCGCCGCCGCCGGCGGGACGCGCGGCTCGGGCTCTCGGGCTGTCGCTCGCGCGCCGCCTCGCCCGCAGCGTTGCAGGGGACGTCGAAGCGGACGGCGGCGCGCGCTCGTCGTCCGGCTGCCCGCCGCCTAGTAGCCGGTCGAGCCGCCGCCGAGCTTCTTCTTGGCCTGCGTTCGGCCGCCCGCTGTTCCTTCAGCGTCTTCTGCGGCGTGCCTCTCTCTGGCGCTTATCTTCTTTGGCTTCTGCGCACCCTTCATGGTCACCTGTTGCCTTGCAGCGGCGGCCGGGCGCGAGGGCGAACCGGTCACGCGGGGCTCGCCGACGACGACTCCGTACGAGCGTGCCGGTCCCTGACCACCGTCAGCGGGGCCGGGAACTGGCTCACGACCCGCTTCAGGCGCCTTCCTGGCTCAGTGCGGCTCGTCCACCTGCAGGCGGAGGCCCTGGCGCGTCGCCGTCGCCTTCGCCTGCTTGCAGCGTGAGCGGGTCGGCTACGCGGGACGGACCAGCGAGGCCGCGGGTGGGCGTCGCCCCGACGTTCCCGAGTCTCGTCGATCGTCGCCATCTGCGAACGTGCGCCGGTCGCCCGGTCCGGACGTGCGATGTCGACCCCAGCGAGCGCGCCGGCGTCGAGCGTGCGCCACCTCGACGCCGTTCACGAAGATCACGTAGCCGTCCACCGAGTCCCCTGACGGCCCCGGCGCGCCTTCCAGCTGAGCGAGAGGGACGTTCGCCGCCAGGAGTCAGGCGCCGAAGGCGCGCGCGGCGGCCGGCGGCGTCGTGTCGAGCGTGAGCTTCTGCGTCGCCGACCAGCTCCCACTCGCTGCCCGCGGCGTCGGTCGCCCGCAACGCGCCAGAAGTAGCTTCGCCGAATCGCGAGCAGGAGTGAGGCCGTCCAGCGCTCGACGGCTCCGGGCGACTGACGTCGCCCGGTCCTGCCCTGTAGTCAGCGACGGAGGCGCGAGTCCGCGCTCGGCGCAGAGCTCGAACGTGAGCTGTCCCCGCATCCGGTCGCGTCGTCGCCCCGCGAACCCGCGCCGCGGAGCTCGGCGGCGCGCACGCGCTCGTCACCGGCCGCCGGAACCGGGACGGACGGGCGGGGCCGTGTCGACGACGAAGCGGCGGCTGGCCGACCACACGGACTCGTTCGCCGTGCCGTCGACCGCCGAAACGCGCGCCGCGCAGTAGACGCCGCCGGCGAGGGCCGGAGGCTGCCACTGCGTGGCGGTCACGTCGCCGCCCTGCGCGCGCCAGGGCGTACCTCGACTCTCGGACGAGCGCGCAGCTCGGGGCCGGTGCAGACTCTCGAGGCGCGATGCGCACGGTTCTCGTCGTCGTCCGAGCGCGGCGAGACGCGCGACGAGAAGTGCCGGGGCTGACCGTGGCGCGCAGGCCGTCGGCGGCTGGCGAGCGTGCGGCGCCGGCGGCGTCGGTGTCGACGGCGAGACCGGGATCCGGGACCGACCAGCCGACTGGTTCCCGACCGAGTCCTCGGCGCGGGCGCGCCAGAAGTACCGCCGTCCTGCGGAGACGACGGCGTCAGGTCGACCGACCTCCCGCTGGCCACGTCGGTGCCGGTCGTGCTCGGTCACGACGCTGGGTGCAGCTCGCGTCGGCACAGACCTGGTTTACCGTCACGCCGCCGGCGCGACCGGAGATGCCGTCGGCGAACGTCGCGGTGAGTGTGGGCGGGTGTGTGAGGCGCGCTCCGGCCGCTGACGCCGCCGACCGACGGCACCGCAGGTGCCAGCGTCGTCGAGCATGAACCGCTCCACGGCCGACCAGGCGGAATCGTTGCCCGCGACGTCCGTCGCCCGGGTGCGCGAGAGTAGTCACCGTCGCGAGGAGGGAGGCCGTCCAGCGGCCAGGCGGCTCCGGGCGAGAAGCTGCCCGGTCGTGCCGGTGGTCAGGACGGAAGTGCAGTCCGCGTCGGCGCAGAGCTCGAAGGTGAGCGTCCCCGAGTCGGTCGCATCGACGCTGGCAAACGTCGCCGCGAGCTCGGCACTGTGGACGCCAGCGTTCACCTCGACTGCGAGGACCGGGACGGCGGGCGGGGTCGTGTCGACGGGCGAAGCGCCGGTCGCCGACCGCACCGACTCATTCGTCGCACCGTCGACCGCACGCGCGCCAGTAGTAGACGCCGAGCAATACGTAACT
>ERZ1370068.3858-contig-2956_pt1 | contig 57056 bp, 74 predicted proteins | sample MGYA00561227_ERZ1370068 | MGnify/ENA primary metagenome ERZ1370068 (study PRJEB38410, sample SAMEA6850437) | metagenome | study: Metagenomic assessment of the ecological functions of the soil: analysis of the soil microbiota associated with the... | reverse complement strand
GATCGAGGACATCACGGGCGGCTCGACGCAGTCGCTCACGGTGACGCTTCGACGCAGGGAGCTACGTGTTCATCTGCAACCTCCCGGGTCACTACCAGCAGGGGATGCACGCGGCGTTCACCGTCATACCTGATCGGCCTGATCAGCTCGGACGAGCTCCGGCTCGGCATACTTGGCGTAACCATGGAGCCGAGCCGCGAGCCGTCCGACGTCGTCTGCGTCTGACGACGCGACCGTCACGCTCGGATCGAACGTCATCCTCGGACCGCTGTCGCTGCGGGTTCGTGCCGGGGAGTCGTGGGCCATCCTGGGGACCGAACGGCTCGGGCAAGTCCACGTTGCTGGATCTGGCGGGCGGCCATCCGACATCCCACGTCGGGGTGCCGTCGCGATCCTGGCGGCCGTCTCGGCTCGGTGGACGTCCGCGGCGATCAGGGCGCGGATCGGGTTCGTCGGGCATCACGTCGCCGAGGCCATCCCTCCATCGCTCCCGGTGCGCGACGTGGTGCTGACCGGCAAGCGCTCGACGCTCGTTCCCTGGATGCAGACGTTCGACGTGATGCCGACCGGCGGCTCGCCGGCGAGCTCTGCTCGCGCGTGCGGATGCGAAGGGCTGGCCTCGAGGCCCGCTCGAGACGTGCAGCCAAGGAGAGCGTCAGCGGATGCATGCTGGCCCGGGCGCTGTCTTCGGACGTCCGGAGCTGCTGCTGCTGGATGAGCCGACCGCCGGCCTCGACCTGCCCGGTCGCGAACTCCTGCTCGAGGCGCTGTCGTCCGCCGTCCGAGGCGCCACCGACGACGATCTTGGTCACTCACCACGTCGAGGAGATCCCCGGACGACCACCCACGCGGCCCTCCTGCGACGGCGGACTGGTGGTCGCTCCGGCGCCGATCGCCGACGTCCTGACCGACGCGAACGTCACCGCGTGCTTCGACGCTGCCGATCTCGATCACGGAGCGTGAGTGGACGCTGGGCATGGCGCAGGCGACGCTGGTCGAACGCACGTCTCTCCTAAGCGCCGCACCGGCTGGCGCGCTCGACGCGCTCTTCCGATTCCTCGGCGATCGCACGATCCCGGGGTCGAGTCGTTCGACGGAACGGCGTTCCGTCGCGCGGTGCGCACGCCGGATGCGAGCGCCGCGGTGATCGAACTCGCGGCGCAGCCGGAACGGGGCGAGTGTCCGTCCGCGGGTCCTCGGGCGAGGAGGGACGGATCCTCCGGTGTCACGGCGACCGCCCGACGGTTGCTCGACCTCGACGCCGATCCGTCGATCGTGGACACGGCGCTGTCCTCCGATCCCTCGCTGCGGCCGCTGGTTCGCGCCACGCCCGGCATGCGACTCCCCGGTGACCGCCGACGGGTTCGAGCTGGTCGTGCGGGCGATCCTCCGGACAGCAGATCAGCGTGCGCGCCGCTCGGACGTTCGCGGGTCGGATCGCGGAGGCGTGCGGCACACCGCTCGAGCGGCCTGTCGGCGACGTCGCACGTCTGTTCCCGACCGCCGAGCAACTGGCCACGCAGCGCACTGGATGGACTCGGCCTCACGACGGCTCGCGAGGCGACGCTCCGGCGTGGTCGCGGAGCTCGTCGCGTCCGGCGAGCTCTGATCTGTCGGGAGCAGCGGATCTCGAGGCGACGCGCGAACGGCTCCTGGCGGTGCGGGGCATCGGGCCGTGGACGGTCGCGTACGTCGTCGATGCGCGCTCTGGGGGACCGGGACGCGTTCCCGGTGGAGCGATCTCGGCGTGCGACTCGGCTTCGAGTCGCTCGGGCTGCCGTCCACGCCCCGCGGCGATGCGCGACCACGCCGAGCGCTGGCGTCCGCGTGGCGCGCCTACGCCGTCATGCATCTGTGGAACAGCCTCCACGGCTAGCATGACGCGCGATGGCTGGGGACGATCGCTATGAGCGGGGACGGGCGCGGTTCCTCGAGGTTCACGACGAGAAAGCGCTCCGCGCGGTCGAAGTGACTCGGCGACCTGGGCCGCTCGATCGTCGAGTACGTGTACGGAGACATCTACCTGCGTCCCGGGCTGTCGCTCCGCGACCGCGAGCTCGCGCGCGGTCGCGACGCTCGTCGCGCTCGGCCGTTCTTCGCAGATCCCCCAACACCTGCGGGCGGCGCATGAAGGCGGGCGTGACGTCGGACGAGCTGCGCGAGGGTGATCATCCAGACGGCGGCGATCGCCGGGTTCCCGCCGGCGATGAACGCGATGTCCACGTTGAAGACCGTTCCTGGCCGAGACGCACCGCCGGCGCGTCTGACCGACGTCAGATCGGAGCTATCGGCGAGCGTCCGCGTGCTCGTCGTGCGATCCGCGCTTGACCCACATCCGTCCTGCGCTCCGATCGGTCGGAGGGACGGCTCGACGGTGATCGTCTCGAGCGGAGTGGCTGTACCGAAGATCCTCCGGGCGTCACGAACGGAGCGACTCGGACGGAAACGCTGCCCACCGATGGCCCTCGGTGGTCGCGCCGACGACCGGGTCGCCGGGCGCCTCGAGGCGAAGCATGGCGTCACGGAACCGCACTGAGGCGGCCGTGGAGTTCGCACGTCGTCCACCACCCTCGACGGCTCGAGTGATCGCCGCAGTCGGCCACAGTAGGACGCGAGCACTGATGGGGTCCGTCGGACTGTCGATGCGGGCGAACGCGGCGATCAAGGGCTCCAGCAGGTTCCTCCGCCCACCGGACCTCGCCGCCGCGCCGGTCGGGGAACCTCAGACGCCCACTCCGGCACAACACCGCGTCCGATCGCCCGCGCGCGCGACCGCAGTGCCATGCAGCGGCGGTGGACCCGATCCGCACCTCAGATCCGAGACGCAGGATCGCCGGCACGTTCGAAGCATCGGATAGACGAACTCGGAGCGTGAAGAGGCAGTCCCGCGCCACGTATCCGGAGGCGTACCGCTGATCCCGCGATGCCCGGTCGAGCAGTACGCAGAGCAGACCGCCTGAGCGACGGCTCACCGATCGGCAGCTTCCGGGTCATCGCGAGGCATCGCTGAGCAGCACGATCCGGATCGTCCGTGGACGGCCAGGTCGGGCGTGAACGACAGCGCCCGCTCAGCCACCGGACATCGGAGTCGACCGCCTGTCGCCAGGCGGCGGACGTAGCGTGAACGCGTTCCCTTGACGGCGGGCTCGATCGCGACATGCCGGAGGCCGGAGGCGGTGGCCTCGGCCATCGTCCTCCGGCCTGAGGACGATCGCCGCGCGGTCCACGTCCGATTCGTCGAACCGTCGGATGGCCCACGACACGAATCCGTGCCCATGGAACAGCAGGATGTCCCCGGCCGGAGGGCCGGCGGGTTGTCGAACGACGATGGGTTCATGGCCGTTGCTCCGGACGGGCGATCGGAGAACCGGCAGTCAGCTGCTCGGGCTCAGGTGCTTGGGCCAGTTGGCGCTGCCGGCGACGATGATCATCAGGGCGGCGCTCGCGAACAGCAGCGACTTGATCGTCTGCTTCAGGCTGAGTGATGCCATCCGGGTCTCTCTCCTTCCACGGTCATGTCGGTTCGTGCCGTCCCTGATCATTGTCGGCGGATGTAACTCCGCGACTTAACCTCGCCCTCGCTGGCTGCATGTCAACTCGGGTAACCGGTGCCTCATCGCCGCAGGTCATGGCCGCATGGACACGGCATCGTCCGAACGGTGGAAGCCTCTGGGGGCTAGACTGCCGGTCCGAACTTCGGACACAGGAGGCCAGCGGATATGTTGGGACGCAGGATGCGACGACTTCGGACTCGCTCGAGGGATGACGCAGAAGGAGCTCGCCGATCCCAAGTACAGCTACGCCTACGTGAGTACCATCGAGGCCGGGCGGCGGACTGCCATCCAGAGAGGCCGTCGGAGCACTTCGCGCATGCGGCTCGGCGTGACGGCGCCGACGAGTTGCTCACCGGACGGCCCGGCCGACCTGGAGGCGCGACTCGAGCTCCGCCTCCAGGAGGCCATCGTGTCGCCATGTCCGCTGGGGCGGATGGAAGACGTCCTGGCAGACGTTCCGGTCGGTCGCGAAGGACAGCGAAGCGAGCTCCATCTTCCCGAGGATCCACGCGAAAGCCGAAGAGGCGCCGTCGGCTTGTGGTGCGAGCGTCGTTCGCAGCCGGAGGAGGCCCTCGCCGCACCATCAGGCCGTCGCGAGGATCTGCTCCGCGGTGAAGCCCGCCATCGGAGTGGGTCGACGCGGTCGCCGGCCAGGCGCGGTGCCTCGAGGCGCCTCGGTGACGTCCGGTACGCGATCTTCCTGCCTCGAGAGCTCTGCTCGATCGACTCGAGCGCGAGACATCTCCGCGATCCGGACGCGCGCTCGCTCGGCTCCACGCCCTCGCTCGTGTTCGCGTATCTCGACGCGGGCATCTGCCTCGCAAGGCCGCTGGAATCCGGGAGCCAGGAGTTGCATCGCGCTCGCTCCCACGTCTCACCGACCCCATGCGCATCGCCCAGATGCACATGAACCTGGCACGGCTCTTCCTCGAGGAGGGCCGCGATCGAGGACCTGCGCAACGCTCGCTCCGTCGCGCGGATGAGGTGTATCGCCAGCGCGAACCTGAGGACGGAGTCTGGCGGGCGCACCTGGCGCTCGGATACGTGGCATTCGAGGAGGGCGGACCTGGCACGGTGCCCGAAGGCGAGCTCGATGCACGCGATCGCAGATCTTCGAGGAGACCTCGAACCAGCCGGACCTGGATCCGTGCGCTGAACGAGCTCGCTCGCGTCGAACGGCTCGAAGGGTTCCCGCAGACGGGTTCGGCCAGGAAGCCTGCTGCGAGCCGATCCATCTCGCTGATGGGGAGCAGCGACGCTCCCATCCTCGCGTGGGCGCATCGCGAGTTGGGCGCTCACGTTCATCGGACGACGTCGCTGACGCGGTCGCGGAGAAGTATCTTCGAGACCGCGATCGATCTCTACGAACGTTCGGAACAGCCGTTCGAGATCGCGATCACGCTATCGGGCGCTCGGCGACCTGCTCGCGATTGCGCGGTGAGGTCGACGCAGCGAGCGACGCCTATCGCACCGGCATCATGTCGCTGGAGCCGGCCGGCTGACGCGGGAACGGCTGCTTCAGCGTGAACGCGTACGGCGTCGGACCGTCGGCGCGGAGCGCGGCCAAACGCTCGCGGGCATCGCTCGATCGTCGGGAGCGTGCCCGCCTCGATCCACCACAGCGCGACGAACGCTTCGCTCATCCGTTCGAACCACTCCTGACTGCCGACGCAGGACGTCGGCGTGCGCCGAGCGGTAGACGTAGTCGCGCAGCGCATCGACCGACTCCACACGGACATGTTGACGATGAGCCACTCGTCGTCGGAGAACCGCAGCGAGGTCGCATCGCCTTCCTCGGTCTGCAGACGCCAGATGAAGCCCGGGCTCGCGTCGGCGACCGCGTTGATCGGCTGGAGGTTGGCGACGGAAGTCGGCGAGCTGCGGCGAGTCGAGCGGCGCCGCGAGCCTGGCGATGTTGACCTGCGCCACGTGGAACACGCGTCATCGCGCGGAGCCTTAGCGGCTCCGGACCGTCGCCGACGGACGACGCGGATCGCTTCCACCAGCTCCGCCGCCCGGTCGAAGCGGCCGAACTGCGGCATCAGGTAGATCCCCGCGATGCCGTCCGCGTGGAGCGCACCGACGAGCTCCGTCCGCCATCTCGAGGCCCGTCGCGCCACCCATCATCGTCCGGCGATCTCGCAGCCGATCGCGCACGTGGTCGGGGATCACGACGCCGGGCACCTCGTTGTGCAGGAACTCGGCATGACGTGCGGAGTGGATCGGCAGCACGCCGGCCAGGACCGGCACGTCGAGCGTCGCGGCCGGCCACGCGCTCGATACCGTCTCACGCAGCCGGCGCAAGGCGTCCACGTCGTACACCGGCTGCGAGAGGAGGAACCGCGCGCCCGGCGTCCACCTTCCGCATCAGCAACCGGCACTCACGTTCGAGGTCGGACGCGTTGGGAGCGACCGCCGCGCCGGTGAAGAACGACGTCGGTTCACCGATCGACGAACCGGCACGATCGCGTCCCTCGTTGAAGTCCTGGTTCACGAGCGCGAGCAGGCCGGTGGCGGTGACGTCGACGTTGTTCGAGCCCTGCGGGTAGTCGCCGATCGTCACCGGGTCGCCGACGCACACGAACAGGTTGCGGATGCCGAGCGCGGCCGCGCCCAGCAGGTCGCCCTGCAACCGGAGGAGGTTGCGGCCGCGCGTCGGGAAGTGCAGCACGGTCTCGATGTCGCGCTCCTGGATCAGCCGGCACGCCGCCCACGCGCTCATGCGCATCTTCGCCATCGGGCTGTCGGCGACATCGATGACGTCGGCTCCCGCGGCCGCGAGCGTCTCGGCGGCCGCGACGAGGGCCCCGACGTCGAACGAGCGCGGCGGCTCCATCTCCACGGCGACCACGAATCGCGGCGGGCGAGCTTCGAGCCGAGGACCGTGGCCGGCGCCGCCGCTGGGCTACGTCCGCGGACCCGTCGACCTCGCCGGTCACGACGACCCGCGGTCGGGCCACGCGCCCTCGGAGCGCTCCGCGATCGCCGTCGTGTGCGCCGGGCCGGTGCCGCAACACCCACCGATGATCGACACGCCTTCGTCCAGGAACGCGCGCGTGCATGCTCCGCCAGGTACTCCGGCGTGGCGGGATACACGAACCGTCCGCCGACCTGCGTGGGCCCGCCCGCGTTCGGGCGTGCCACGAGCGGGACGTCGCCGGCGGCACGCCGCATGTCCCGGATCACCCGCAACAGCTGCGCCGGACCCTCTCCGCAGTTCGCCCCGATCGCGTCCGCCTCGAGCTCGACCAGCCGTTCGGCGACCTGTGACGGAGACGAGCCCAGCAGCGTGCGGTCGTCCTTCGTGAACGTCGCGCTCACCACGACCGCGATGCGCGGGAGCCCCGCGCGCGCGGCCGCGAGCGCCTGCTCCATCTCGCGCAGGTCCGTCTGCGTCTCGACGACCAACAGGTCGACGCCGCCGTCCGCGAGCGCGGCCGCCTGCTCCAGGTAAGCCTCGAACGCGTCCTCCGGTCCTGACCCGGCCGTACGGAGCCAGCGCGCACGCCGAGCGGTCCCATCGAACCGGCGACGAACCGAGCGCCGGCATCACGCGCCAGGGCCACCGCCGCCCGATTGAGCTCGGTCGCCCGCGCGGCGAGGCCGTGAGCATCGAGCCGGAACCGGTTGCCTCCGGAACGTGTTCGTGAGGACGATGTCGGAGCCGGCGTGCACGTAGGAGCGATGGATCCGACCGATCCGCTGCGGGTCGCTCGACGTTCAGCAGCTCGAAGCACGTGCCGATCGGCTCGCCCTGCTCGATCAGCGACGTGCTCCATGCCGCCGTCGGCCAGCAGCGGCCGTTCGGCGAGGAGGGTTCGGAGCGCGGCGCCGTCCATCACCCGGAGTGTAGGAGCATCGTCACGCATCGCCGGCGTCCGAGGGTGTCAGCGGACTTTGCTAGCGTGTGCGCATGAGCAGACACCCGATGGACGACGCGTTCGCGCATCACGTGTGGGCGACGCTGACACTGATGGACGTGTGCCTCGCGCTCGATCCGGGACAGCTGGAGACGGCCGTCCCGGGACGTACGGGTCCATCCTCGGACACGATGCGCCACACCGTCGGAGCCGACGCCTAGTTACCTGTTCGTCATCAGCGGCGGGCACACCCCCGTCATCGACGACGAGGACCACATGGACCTCGCGGAGCTCCGAGCCGCCATGGAAGGTCACGGCGCCGCCTGGTCCGCGCATCCTGGCGGACGATCCCGACCCGGACACCGTCCTGAGCGGCATCGCGACGACGGGTCCGAGACCCACGCGCCGGTCAGCATCCGCCTGGCGCAGGCGCTGCACCACGGGACGGACCATCGGAGCCAGATCTGCACCGCCCTCACGACGCTCGGCGTCGGAACCGCCGTTCATCGACGTCTGGGACTTCGGTCTCGCGGACGGTCGCGTCGTCGAGTTCCGCCCACGTCCTGACGGGCGCTCGACGGCATCGTTGCCCCGATGGCGGACGACCTCGAGCTGGCTCGCGCGAAACGGTGGTGGCAGTCCGGACGGCCGATCGCGCGCATCGATCGTGCGGCACGGTTCATCGACGACGTCGGGTTCGCCCTGCTGTTCCCGAAGGCGGGCGTGGAGCTGCCGAGCCTGTGGCAGGCGACCACCGATCGGACGCCGTCCGAAGGGGAGGGCGACTGGGGACCGGACATGGACCGGGTGTGGCGCTGGAAGGATGAGCTCCCCGCCGCGGGCTCGCCTGGTACGGCGAGTTCGTCCGCGGGCGCAAGTCGTTCCTGCTCGCCGGCCCTGCTGACGGACCTCTATCCACGAGCCGGCACGCCCGACGATTTCGAGGAGGCGACGTTCTCGCCCGACGCCCATCGCATCGCGCGCATCCTGCTGCTGGACGGACCGCAGTCGACCGCCGTGCTGCGTGAGGCGTTGGACGTGGAGGGCTCGCGCGGCGCCGAGCGGTTCGGCAAGGCGGTGGGAGAGCTCGCGCGCGTGTTCGTCGTGACGAACTTCGGCACGAAGGACGAGGGACACAGCTGGCCGAGCGCGGTCCTCGAGCTCACGACGCGGGTGTTCACGATCCCGAAGAAGCGGAACCTCCGACGCGTGCCGGCTGAACGCTGCCCGCACGTTCCTGGACACGATGCTCGTCGCGCAGCCGTACCACCTGGGCAACGCGTTCCACGGCGGGGCCGCGGCCGCGCGCGAGACGTTCGAGAGCTCGTCGCGCTCGGCGAAGCCGAGCGCGACGGACCCGCGTACCGCTTGACCGGCCGGGCAGGACGAGCGAGCGCTCCTACGCGTTGACGGCCGTCGCCGCCGCGACGCGGAGCTTCCGGTCGGTCACCACCTCGTCGACCAGGCCGTAGGCCTTCGCGTCCTCGGCGGACAGGATGAAGTCGCGGTCGGTGTCCTCGCGCACCTTCTCGATCGGCTGGCCCGTGTGCTCGGCCAGGATCTCCTCCTGCGCCGCCGGCGCTGCCGGACGATCTCCTGCGCCTGGATCTCGATGTCGCTCGACTGTCCCTCCACCCGCCGTGCGGCTGATGGATCAGGACGCGCGCGTTCGGGAGCGCGTAGCGCTTGCCCGGCGTGCCGGACGCCAGCAGCGTGCGCCCGGCCGACGCGGCCTGTCCCATGCACCACGTGGCGACGTCGGGACGGATCGCCTGCATCGTGTCGTAGATCGCGAACATCGCGGTCGCCGAACCGCCCGGCGAGTTGATGTACAGCGCGATGTCCTTCTCCGGATCCTCCGCCTCGAGGAACAGCAGCTGCGCGACGATCAGGTTGCCCACGTCGTCGTCCAGCACCGAGCCGAAGAAGACGACGCGCTCGCGCAGCAGCCGGGAGTAGATGTCGAACGCCCGCTCTCCACGGTCCGTCGCCTCGACGACCGTCGGCACCAGCACCTGTCCGCCACCATGCTCGCCACCTCCTGTACCATCCGTGTACGCGCAACCCTGCGGTTGCTGGCGAGGAGGATAGATGGCAACCGTCGCGGTTGCCAACGCACGTGGACGGAGCGGGACCGTGGACGATCCGATCACGCGCGAGGTGACCGTCGCCGCGCCTCCCGACGTCGTGTGGGACGCGCTTGACCGATCCCGCCGAGCTCGCGGCGTGGTTCGGCGCCGACGCCGAGGTGGACCTCCGGGTCGGCGGCGCGGTCCGGTTCCGATGGCCCGACGGGAGCGAGCGCCGCGGCCTCGTGATCGACCTCGATCCCCCGCGGCCCTCGCGTTCCGTTGGCGCGAGCTGCGGACCGGTGACGCCGGTCTCGCCATCGCCGACGCCACGGTGGTCGCGTTCACGCTGGAGGCCGACGACCGCGGAACGCGGGTCACGGTCACGGAGTCGCCGGGCGTGCTCGGATCCGACGGGCCGCTCGCCATGGCGGAGCACGCATGATGTCGCGGTCCACCGGGCCTGACGCCGTGTTCCAGGCGCTCTCCGACCCCACGCGCCGCGAGGTGATGCGTCGTCTCTCGCAGGACGGACCGACCACGCTCGGCGAGCTCGCCCGGGCCTGCCGGTCACGCGCCAGGCCGTCTCGAAGCACCTGCTGGTCCTGGAGGAGGCCGGCCTGGTGCACGTGTCGGACGACACCCGTCGGCGCGCGCGTACCGTCTCACCCTCGGCCGCTCACCGATGCGATGGGCTGGATGGTCGACGTCGGTGCCGAATGGGACGAGCGGCTCGACTCGCTCCGGCGACATGTCGAGCGCGAGACCTGATCCCGTCGGACCGCGTGCATCACGGCCTCGAGGTGGCAGACTGATCGGCATCGACCGAGCGGGAAGCGCGGGTCGCGAAGAACGAAGCAACCTCGCGCGAGATGAACGAGCAAGATCGAACAGGCACACCGCGATCACCGGACGAGTACTTCCGGATCTTCTGCGAGTGCGGCCGCTCCGAGTGCGACCGCGTGATCGCCATCGCGATCGCCGAGTACGAAGCGATCAGGTCGGACGCTCGCCAGTTCGCGGTGATCCGATCGCACGTCATGCCAGACATCGAAGACGTGGTTCGGGAGACCGAGCGCTTCACCGTGGTGCGCAAGCATGAAGGAACGCCGGCAGAGGTCGCCGAGCAGGAAGACCCCAGATCCTAGTCTCGAGCCGTTCGAGATCCGTCCAGCTCGAACCAATAGCCGGACTCGTCGGTCCCCCAACGGCTCGCGAGCCGGTCGACGATGAACAGCCCCCAGCCGGAGTCCGCTCCCGGACGGGGACGGATCGCGGCGGCCACGGGGGGAGGCATCGACGGACGGACCCGATCGTGCACCGTGACCCGGAGGCGTTCGCCCGACCATTCCGCCGTGACGTGGACGTGGTCATCGACGTTCAGGCCTGCGTGTTTGACGCTGTTGCCCACCAGCTCGGAGACGAGCACCTTGGCGTCTTCAGCGACGTCGGCAGGGCATCGCGAGCATCCCGAGGGCCCGTCGCACCTCGGCCAGGGACCCGAACCGGCTCTGACGTGCAGATCTAGACGCCACTCGGGCTCCGTCATCCGTGACACATCGCTCGCCTCCACCATCAAGGCCTACCCGACCGGCGAGAATCCACACACCGTCGTTCACCGCCACTTCGTCAGTGGACCGACTTTAGCGTGCCGAGCTGCATCTCTGATCCCACCTGCGGGAAGTGTAGTCGACTGCCGGTTGCCGAATCGATCGAGGGAGGGCTTGAATGAGGTCACGAGGAGAGGTCGGGGCAGATGTCGCGCTGACCGGCGACGGCTGGGGAGCACCCGGCTGGGACGTCCTCGAGATCATCACGAGCAGCAGCGCGGACGGGATCACCATCCAAGACGCGACCGGATCGCTCATCTACGCCAACGATGCGGCGGCCAGGGTGTCGGGATTCGCCTCCGGCCAGGAGATGCAACGAGCCTCCGCCGAAGAGATCGTGGGACGGTTCGAGATCCTGGATGAGGAGCGGTCGTCCCTTCCCGTCGACGAACTCCCGGGTCGCCGAGCGTTCACCGGGGAGCGGGAACCTGAGGCGGTGGTCCGGTTCCGGAGGCGCTCGGGCGGGGAGGACCGGTGGGCGCTCGTCCGGGCGACACCGCTCTTCGATCAGCGCGGAGAGGTCCGTCATGTCGTCAACGTCTTCGTCGACATCACCGAGCGCCGGGCGCGGCAGCAAGCGCAAGACGTTCCTGGTCGGCGCGACCCAGGAGCTCAGCCGTTCACTGAACTGGGAAGCGACCATCCAGCGCGTCGCTCGGCTCGCGGTTCCGGACCTGGCCGACTGGTGCGCCGTCGACGTCCTCGAATCCGACGGATCGCTGTCACTCATCGCGTTGGCACACGTCGATCCCGCGAAGGTCGAATGGGCACATGAGCTGCGACGACGGTTCCGGCCGACCCCGACAACCCGTCAGGGGCGTGCACGTGGTCCGAACGGGAGTATCCGAGCTGATCCCGAGATCACCGCAAGAGCTGATCGATGCGGCCAACATCACCGACCCGGAGTTGCTGGAGGTCGTCGAGCGGCTCCAGCTGAGCTCCGTCATGACCGTTCCGATGATCGCGCGGGGCGGACGATCGGGGCGCTCACCATGGTGTGGGCAGAATCCGGGAGGCATTATTCCGAAGACGATCTCCGCCTCGGCGAGGATCTGGCGAGCCGTGCCGCCATCGCCATCGATAACGCGCGGCTGTATCGGGAACGGGACCACGTCGCGCGCTCGCTCCAGGAACGCCTGTTGCCGAAGACGCTTCCCGGATCCCCGGGGTCGACGTCGCGGCTCGCTACCTTCCCGCGGGAGACATCCTCCAAGCGGGCGGCGACTTCTACGACCTCTTCGAGATGGACGACGCCGGCAACTGGAAGGCCGTCATCGGGGACGTGTGCGGAAAGGTCCGAGGCGGCGGCCGCTCATGGGGTTCGTGCGCTTCACGACCCGTGCGGTCAGCCGGCAGGACACGAAGCCGAGCTGAGGCGCTGGTGAAGCTCAACACGGCCCTCCTCGAGGAGCTCGAGATCGGGGAACGGTGAGTTCTGCACCGCAGCGGTGGTACGGATCCGCCCTCACGACGAGGGGCGCTGACGGTCGCGGTGGCCGGACATCCGTTGCGCGCCGATCCTGCGGGCGAACTGGCGGATGTCGAGGATGACGGCAACGCCCGGAACGGTGCCTGGGGTGTTCGAGGAGATCGAGATCTCGGACACGATCGAGGCACCCGCACGCCGGAGATGCGCTCGGTGATGCTCACGGACGGGTACTGGAAGCCGGCCGAGATCCGGACTGGAGAGCAAGGTCATGGTCCGCCGGTTGCTCGCGTCGTGCACAGAGCTCTCGCCGGACGCGACCCGCCGACCGCATCAGCAGCGGCGGCTGCCGATCTCGAGGATCGGCGGACGGACGACGTCGCCGTCCTGGTGTTGAAGGTGCGCGCCCTAGGCGGTCGGAACCGGAGGTTGCTCGGGAGGCATCGGGAGGATCGGGCACCGGCGTTGGCGGCATCGGCTGCGGGGCCGGATCCGGTGGCGACGGTACCGGTACCGGTGCCGGACCGGGGCTGGGCGCGGGCTGGGGGTCAGGTCGTTCCGCCCGGAGGCGGCTGGTTGGCGTTGCAGCATCGAACGAACCCGCGCGCATGGACCGTCCTCCTCGTTCTGTCGGGAGCTGCTGGGAGGGCCCTTACCCCGGTCGGGACGGCGCTACACCCGTCGCGGGTTGGCGAGGTCGATCAGACAGTTGGCAACGTGAACGTGACGATGGAGCTGGCCCGCTCTTCGACGAATGTCACGTCCGGTGCCAGCGCCTCGCGATCAACGTCCGTCGGTACGCGTCGCGTCGACCCCTTCGCCATGGGCATCGCCTGCGGGCGAACCGGTCGCCACGATGGCCGCGCGCACCCGATCCGCGTCCGCCACGATCTCGATGGCGATCCTCCCACCGCTCCATCGCTCTGATCGCCTCGGAGCAGACCTCTGTCAGCACCAGACGCAGGGCGTCCGCGGTCTCGTCGCCGAGTTCGAGCTGATCGTGCGCCAGCCACCGGCGAACAGTCGCGCGGTGAAGATGTGCGCCGAGTCCAGAGGAATCTCGAGCGACGACCGCTGAGCGGCTGCCGCCCCGGTGAGAGACACCGACATCAGCTCTGGGGAAGGTCGGAGACTCCTGGTCGAACATCGAGGATCACGTGGTCGATCCCCGTGATGGAGAGCACCTTCTGGGGCGAGCCGGCGACCCCACGATGGCCAAGTCGCCGCCGCGTTCCCTCAGACGCTTGAAGTTCGAGACGAGCAGCCCGAGGCTGCTGGAGTCCGCTGAACGGCACGTCCGAGAGTCCACCGCCACCTTGGGCGCATCCCCTGACGGTGAGGGCGTCGGAGTCGCCCTGCATCGCCGCCGACGTGTGCGCATGTCGAGCTCACCCGCCACCAGAAAGCGGACGTTCCAGGCGCACCGACGAGCTGCATCTTCGAACGTCAGGTCCATCTCGTTTGCTTCCGCCATCTCGTCTCCCGCGGTCGAGGCGGGTTACCCGTTCGTGCATCGTTAGCATAGGGAACCGCCGTGGCCGACCATCAGGATCGTCTCGCATCCATCAGCGTTCCGCCGCGCACCGAATCCATCGCGCTGCCTTCGGACGGTGACCGGGGCGTCGCCACACGGATGCAGCTTCCGCTCGATGCCATCGACGACCTTCCGGCTCGCGGTCGACGAAGCGGTGACCCTGCTCCTGATGACGAGCCGTGGCGCCTCCCCGCATCGAGATGCGGCTCGATCGCCACTGACGCCGAGCTCACCGCGACGGTTGGCACGGACGCACCCGATCCGAACCGTGGCCTCCTCACGGCTACCAGGACACGCTCCTTTGGCAGGTCATCTCGGGCCCGACCGACGGCGCTCAGATGGCTCGCTCCGAGCGGGGGACACCGACGATCACGTTCCGCGAAGCGTGACGCTCGATGCGCGAACCACGTGACGATGCCTCTCGATGACCTGCCATGTCGACGAGGCGGAGGTGCTTCGGCTGTTCGAACGCCTCCCTGAGGACGGCACGGCCAGAGATGACCTCGTCGCGATGTTCCAAACCTCTCGCGGAGTACTTCGCGCGGCGCTTCGCCGGTCGTGGTGAACCCCGTCGAAGATCTGAACCAGGCTCGCGAACATCGGTCTGCTGAGCGGCGATCGCGACCGTTTCGACCCGGCACGCGAGGTGCGCTTCTCAACCTATGCAGCGGCGACGATCCTGGGTGAGCTGAAGCGAGCACCTCCGGGATAAGGCCCTGGGCTGATACGGGTGCCCCGTCCCCTGCAGGAGCTGGGTCTACGGATGAACAGGGTCATGCCGCAGCTTTCGCAGGAGCTGGGTCGCTCCCCGACCATCCACGAGCTGGCCGAACGGCTGGATGCCACGCCGGAGGACGTCGCTCGAGGCGATGGACGCTGCGCAGGCGTACTCCACCGCATCGCTCGATGCCCCGGTCGGCGAAGGCGAGCGCAGCCCCATGGAGACGGTGGGAGGGGTCGATCCCTCGTTCGAACTCGTGGAACGGTGGAGTCGGCGATCGCACCGGCGATCAAGGACCTTCCGAGCGCGAGCGCCGCGTGCTTGTATCTCCGCTTCTTCGCGGGGATGACGCAATCGGAGATCGCGGACGATATCGGCGTTTCCCAGATGCGCGTCTCCCGGATCCTGTCGAACACCCTGGAGCTGCTCTGGCGACTGCGGTGAGCGGGTCGTCCGACGCACCGCTACTTGAAGACGCTCGCCCCGCCGGGGCCGACCAAGCAGCCCACGATGATGAGGACTATACCCACGAGGACGCCTCCGCGTGAATAGGGCGATAATCCCGCGATCACCAGGATCGCCGCGAGGACCCACAACAACGTCGCGGTTGCTCCGGTCAATGCGAAGAGTGCCAACATGCTCGTTCCTCCTTCTCGTCCTTCATCCGTCGTGCCGCTCAACGGGAGGCGCGGTACCCGCCGGATGTCGCCCATCCAAAACGGTTCGTGTTTGCACCACGAGCGATACCGGGGATGAAGCGAGGAACGACAGGAGGGAGGCCGTCCGTGGCAGGCGAACGCGATCGAACAGAAGGCGAATGGGACAAGGCGAAGGGCACGGTGAAGGAGGCAGCGGGGAAGGCGACGAACGACCGCGACCTCGAGGCCGAAGGGTCGGCGCGATCAAGCGAAGGGTGGCGCCGAGAAGGCCGTCGGCAAGGTGAAGGACGCCGTGGAGGACGTGAGGAAGGACATCAAGGACGCCACGAATTAGTCCACTGAAGTCGATGAGCCGGGCTCGTTCGAGACCCGGCTCTGCCGTTCTCCGATACTCCGACTACGCCCGCTCGGAGGAAGAACATGACCGCCGCGATCACCAGCACGATGACGAGGACGGTTCCGCATGAGTCCCAAACCGATCGCTGCAAGCATCTGACTCTCCCCTCCTAGGTTGGTGACCCGCCGGTACCCATGTCGGGCCGTATGCCGGATCACGTGGAGGTCCTACCCGCGACGATGTTCCCGAAACCGCGCCGGCACCGCGTGTCGTTCCGTTGCCACGTTCGGGCGAAGCTCGGTGGATCAGCGCGAGGCAGGTGAAGGCAGACCGTCGATGGCGTCGCCGGAGCGCGAACGCGCGTTCCCGTCCGCCGAGATGACCGTGACACCGCCGTCGCCCATCGCGCGCCAGCGCCCGCCTCGACCACACTGGCGGCCGCACGCTCGTCGATACCGAGCGAGGATGACCTCGTCGGACGGACGGCCTCCCAGAGCTTAGACGCCACCCACTCCCGGCCGAACGTGGCGAAGTGCGGCAGCACGGCGACGTTCGGCACCAGCCCGAGCGCCGTCTCGGTACCGACGTTCGCGGTCCCCGGGACGCGGCCGCGCGATCAGCGTCCACGCGCCTCCAACGCCATGGCGCCCCGCCGACGAGCCCGCCAGGGCCGCGCCGCTCGCGCCACGCCTCTACGACGGCCTGCTAACGAGCGAGCCGCCCAACACGTCGGGAACGATGCCCGGATCGCCGCCGCACCAGGTAGAAGAACGTCCCGTCCCTCGCGCAGCGCCGCGGTGTCCGCCAGAGCGTGCCTGCGTCTTCGTTCGGACGGGAGCTCGGCCACGTCGAGGCCGAAGCGTGTCGAACCACCTCGTGCGCGCGCGGCCGCCAGCTCCGGACGGTGTGCGCGCGGCGGTCGCCATCACGTACGCCGGCCCGGTCGGCCGCGGCTGCCGGCCAACAGCGCATCCTGCGGCTCGTTGCCCGGGTGGAGCTCGTCACCACCCACCAGCGCGAGGGGTCCGGCCATGTGCACGCAGCCTACGGCGGGCCGCGAGTCGGGCGTGCGACCTATGCTGGGTGGATGCCTTCCCTGTACGAGATGGCCGCGGACGTACCGTTCGTCGCGCCGGTCATGGTCGGGGCGTTCGACGGATGGATCGATGCGTCGGGCGCGGCAGACGGCGGCCGTGGGGCTGCTGCGCCGAGAGCGGCGAGGTCGTGGCGCGGTTCGACGCGGACGCGCTCTACGACTACCGCGCGAGACGGCCCGTGCTGGACGTAGTCGACGGCACGCTCGCGCGACTGGAGTGGCCGGAGCTGACCGTGCGGAGCGTGGAGGCCGGCGGGCCGGCACCTCCTGATCGTGACGGGCCCCGAGCCCGACTATCGCTGGCGACAGCTGGGGACCGACGTGCTCGACCTCTGCTTGCGGGCGGGCGTCGTCGCAATGGGTGAGCTCTGGGCGCCATCCCGGCCGCCGTCCCGCACACGCGGCCCGTGCCCATCCTGGCGACCGCGTCGCAAGGAAGGACTGCTCCACGAGGACGAGGCGCAGGGCCCGCAGGGACTCCCTGCGCGTACCCGGCGCCGCGCCCAGCACGCTTGGAGCTCGCGGTGAGCGGGACCGGCATCCCCGCCGTTCGGATTCTTCGCGCAGGTGCCGCACTACGTCGGCGGGCCGTTCGCGATCGCGTCCATCGCGCTCCTGAGCACCTCGGCCGGCACCTGGGCGTGGAGCTGCCGCTGGGGCCGCTGGTCGGCGAGGCGCAGGAGCAGCGCTGACCGGCTCGACGCCGCGGTGGCGGCCGACACGAGGACGCGCGCCGGCTACCTCCAGCGCCTGGAGTCGCTCGCCGGCGAAGACCGGCTGACGTCGGGCGAGGAGCTCGCCGGGGAGATCGAGCGGTTCCTCGTCGGAGCAGAGTCGCGAGGGCTGGCGACGACCCCGGTCCGTTCGAGGGACGCTGACTCGCTCCGATCTCCGCCGTTTGAGGGCGTTCCCCGAGGAAGTAGCATCCCCGGCACACGCGTCGCGGAGGCGAAGTCCGGTCAGATTCCGGCGCTGTCCCGCAACTGTAGGTCCGCTCCCCCAAGCGGGACGAGCCAGGCCGCCCTACGCGACGCAGAGGCTGAACGACCCTCGTGGAAGGGGAGCACAGCCGCCGGAGCGCCCATCGTTCCGTCGACGACCCTCCTACGGGAGGGCCGATCTGCGCTGGGGGCGCGAGGACGTCCCGGAAAGGAGTTGCCCATGCGTCGGACCCGTCGAAGGGTCGTCGCCTCCTGCTCCGCTAGGAGTCATCGCATCGCTCGTCGTATCGGCCCCGATCGCGCGGGCGGAACGGCGGGATGACGCCGACCGCGTCGATCACGCGATCGCGTACCTGGCAGCGCAGCAACGACCCAACGGTTCCATCCCCGCGCTTCTCCCCGATCGGCTCCACCGCCGACGCGGTGCTCGCGTTCGTCGCGGCCGGGGTCGGCGAGAGACCAACCGCGCGACGCGCGTCGGGTTCCTCAGGCGAAGCGTCGCCACACGGCGGAAAGGGGCCGACAGCGTCGGGTTCCAGGCGAAGATCGTGACCGCGGTCGTCGCCGCGGGTGGCGATCCACGATCGTTCGGCGGCTGACGTCTCGTCCAGGCGATCGTCGATTCGCTCGGGCGTCACGGGCGGTTCGACCACGCCGCCGTCTTCGACGATGCGCTCGCGGCGATCGCGCCTCGTCGCTGCCGGAGCAGACCGGTGCCTGACGCCGCGGTCCAGTGGTTGGTGGACGCCCAGTGTGCCGACGGCGGCTGGCAGGTACAACAAGCCCGCCTCGGCGAACGACGACGAGCATTGCCGCAACACCCTGCGTCCGACGAAGGACTTCTTCGACTCCGACACCAACACGACGTCCTTACGTCATGCAGGCGATCGAGGCGGCCGGAGGCGTCCACGTTCACCGCCGACCCGTTCGCTGTTCTTCGAGATCCGCGACGCCCAGCGGCAGGCTGGGGCTACACGTGGGGCTTCCGAGACGACGGACGCGAACTCGACGGCGCTGGTGATCCAGGCGTATGCCGCCACCGGCACGCCGGTCCCGGCCGATCGCGCTCGCCGCGCTGCCGAAGCTGCAGAACCCCGACGCGGGGGCTGGTCGTTCACGTGGGCGGGCTCGCGCGCACCGACCCTGGATCCGGGCCTCGACGATCGGCGCGATCCCGCGGCTCCTGCAACGGCCGCTGCCGCTGAGTACCGGGCGCGCGTCGTCGGCTCCGCGCCTGCGCCGGTGCCCGCCTGCGTGCAGCCAGCCATGCATGCGGACGCGCGTTCGCTCACGATCGCGCTGGCGGTCGCGCTGGGCGCGAGCGCACCGCGTCCATCGGCCCCTCCCGGCACGCCTGCGCCGCGAGCGATCTCTGGACGGTCCACACGCGGCGCTCGTGGTCGACACGGGCGCGCAGGCCATCGTTCTGCGTGGCGCTCGATGCGCGCATCCGTGAGCGGGACCCATCCTGATCGAGCTCGCGGGTCGGCGCAGTACGGGCTGCAGCTACCGGCTCGGGTTCGGCGCGGACGTGCCGTGTGCAGCTGCTGGACGGCGTCGGCGCCACCGGGAACGACTGCTTCGGGCAGCTACCCGAACTTCTGGGGGTGCTTCCACGGTGCCGGGTCCGTCGGGGATGGAGCGTGGGCCGGTTCGGGAGCGCCGTTCGACCACACAGGTGGGCAACGGCGACATGGGAGGCGTGGTCGGGGAGCCGGTGACAGCGGCACGCCGCACGGCGCTCCGCCGGCGACTGACGTATCGACGACGCATGCGGCGTCGCCTCCCCCGACCTGACCCATCCCCTTCGTCGACCGTCCCCGCCGCTGGTGCCGGCACCGTCGCTGACACCGTCGACGTCCCCAACGGCGGTGGAAGCTCGAACGGCGGCGGCCTGGCAAACGGCGGGTGCGCCAGGACGCGGCGCGCCAGGAGACGATCAGACTCCGAGACTCGACGACCCCGGAACCGTCGACGTCCCGTCCGCCACGGCGGCCGCGCCGACCCGCCCGTCCTCCGCCGCGGTCCGCGCGCGGCCGCCGCGGCCCCGCCGCCCTCGAGCGGGCCACTCGCTCGCCGGCATCGTGGCGCTCGGCGCCATCGGCGCCGCTGGGCGCCGGCGGCGGCTCGTGGCCAGTGCCGGATCGGCGGGCGTGGACCCGGATGAACATCCATCCGCCGCGTGGATCGCCTGGGCGACGTGCGCCGGGATCGTCGCGTTCTCGACGACCGAATCCGTTCTACCTGGCGCTCGATCATCGCGATCGCCTGGTTCGTCTACGCGGCGTGCCGCGTGCGCGGGCCCGACGGCGCGTCTCGTTCCGCGTGTTCCTGATCGCCGGGCTCGCCGGCCGATGGCGATCCGCACGCGCGCTCGTGTTCTTCGGCACCGTCGACGCGCAACGAACGTGGCGTTCGCGGCGCTGGAGGGCATGCGGCTCGCGCACGATCCTCGTCGGTGTTCGGGACCTTCAACGCCGTCACGGATCCGTTCGGCGTGGTGCGGATGGCGCCGCGCCGGTTCCATGAGCCCGCGCTCGCGGCGGCGCTCGCGCCTCGATCGCGCCGAGGACGATCGCGTCGGCGCGCAGCGGGTCCGCGAGGCGCAGACGCCCGCGGGCTGCGGACCACGGGGCTCCGCTCGCTGCCCGCGCTCGCCGTCCCCGATCCTCGAGACCGGGGATGGAGGACGCGGTGACGCTGGCCGAGAGCATGGACGCGCGCGGGACACGGCCACGGCACGCGCAGTCGCTATCGGCCGCAACCGTGGAACCGGCGCTCGATCCTCTGCACGGGCGCCGCACTCGCGGCGGCTGGGGCCTTCAGCGCGGCGGCGTTCACCGGCGTCGGCGGGCTCGCATCCGTCGACGTTCCCGCTGCTCTGGCCGGAGGTGTCGGCACGTCTGCTGGCTGCCGCGGGACTGCTCGCCGTGCCCGGTCTGCGTCGATCGCGGAGAGACCATGAGCGCGCCCGCGCTGCGCTTCGACCACGTCTCGTTCACCTACCCGGAGGTGCGCGCCCGCGCTGGCCGACGTCGACCTGAGATCGCCGAGGGCACGTTCGTCCTGGCGATCGGGCCCACCGGCGCCGGCAAGTCCACGTTCCTGCGCGTCGCGCGAACGGCCTGGTGCCGCACTTCACGGGCGGTCGCTTCGCGCGGCCGCGTGCACGCGTGGCCGGACGCGACACGACTGGAGCATCCGCCGCGCGCGCTCGCCGACGTCGTCGCGTTCGTGCCGCAGGACGCGTCGGCTTCGTTCGTGCTGGATCGCGTCGAGGACGAGCTCGCCTACGGGATGGAGAACCTGGCGTCGCGCCCGCGCACATGCGCGCGGCGCGTGGAGGAGATGCTCTGACCTGCTCGACATCGAGCCGTTGCGCACGCGACAGCGTCCGCACGCTGTCCGGCGGCGAGCAGCAGCGCGTGGCGATCGCGGCGGCGCTCACGGCCGGGCCGCGAGATCCTCGGTGCTGGACGAACCGACGAGCCAGCTCGATCCGCAGGGCGCCGAGCGACGTCGATCGCGCGCCCTGCAGCGGCTGGTCCACGACCACGGGGTGACGGTCCTGGTGGCGGAACACCGCTTGGACCGCGTGGCGGGAGCCGTCGACGTGGCGCTCGGGTCTCGACCGCGGGTCGGTACGGATGGGCGATCCGGCCGGAGGTGATCCGACGGCTCGGCGATCGGCCCGCCGGTCGCGCAGCTCGGACGCCTGGTCGGCTGGGATCCGGTGCCGCTCACGGTCCGCGACGCGCCGGACGCTGCGCGAACGCTGCCGGATGCGGCTCGCCGCGGAGGCGCCCGCCGCCGGGGAGACGCGGGTGGCGGTCCGCGGCCTTCCGCCGAGGCACGACGTGCGTGCCGGCGCTTCGCAGCGACATCGACCCGCGATCGGCCGCGGCGAGATCGTCGCGCTGATGGGTCGCAACGGCGCCGGGAAGACCACGCTGCTGCGGAGCATCGTCGGCGTGCACCGGCCGAGCGCCGGCGACGCTCGTCGACGGCCACGCGCCGCAACCCGGCGTGGACGTCGGTCTGTGCCCGCAGGAGCCCGGAGTCGATCCTGTTCGCCGGACACGGTGGCCGACGAGGTGCGATCCACGCCTGGCGCCCGCGTGAGCTCCCTGACGACCCCGACCGAGATCCTGATCGCGCTCGGCATCGGCGACCTCGCGTCCCGCCACCCGCGCGATCTCTCGGCGGGCCAACGGCTGCTGGTCGCGATCGGCGGCGCATCGCCGCCGCGCGGGCACCGGTGCTGCTGCTCTGGACGAGCCCACCCGCGGGATCGATCCTGACGCCAAGGACCGGCTGACGCGCTTCCTCCGGTCGCACGCCGCAGACGGCGGCGTCGCCGTGTCTTCGCCACCCACGACGTGGAGCTCGGCGCCGCCGTCGCGACGCGCGTGGTGATGCTCGCGCGGCGGCGAGGTCATCGCCGACGGCGACCCGGCGACGGTCCTGGGCGACTCGCGAGTGTTCGCGCCGCAGATGACCCGCGCTCTCGGTCCGGGTGTGGCTCACGCCCGAGCAGGTCGCCGAGGCGATGGCGTGAGCATCGCGCACCGCGTCCCGGTCTGCAGACGGTCGGTGCTCGTCGTCGCGAACGTCCTCGGCGTGCTCGCGTTCGCTGCTGGCCGTTCGTGCTGCCGCTACGCTACCGGAGCGGTCGCGCGACCACCGCAACGACGCGCCGCTCATCCTGGCTCGGCCTCCTGCGTCTGCCTCGGCGTCCTGCTCTTCGTCGAGCTCGGCCGCGGCGGGCTCGGACCGAAGACGGTGGCGTTGATCGGCGTTCTCGGCGCGGCGATGGTGGCGCTCCGCCTCCCGGGTTCGTCGCCGGGCTTCTCCGCGATGTTCATCGTGGTCGCTGGTGGCGGGCAACGCGTCTGGCCCCGACGTTCGGGTTCCTGCTGGGCGCCGTCGGGACGTTCGCGAGCGGCCTGTTCATCGGAGGGCTCCGGGCCCGTGGCTCCCGTTCCAGATGGTCGCGGTCGGCTGGGTCGGCATGGGCGCGGGGCCTGCTGCCGCGAAGACGTCGTGGGCATGCGGATCGGCGCGCTCGCCGCCTATGGCTTCGTCACCGGATACGTCTTCGGCATGGTGATGAACCTGTGGGAGTGGCCGTTCTTCACGGCGGGTCGGCGTTCGCGCTGGGACCCGGCTGAGAGCGGCCACGAACCTCCGCCACTACCTGGGGCTCTACATGGCCAGCGCTCGTTCGCCTGGGACACGTTCCGCGCGGTCGGCAACGTGGTCCTGGTGTGGTCGCTGGGCAGCGGCCGCTGCTGGGCGCTCGGACCGCGCCGCCCGGCGGATGCGCCTGGAGCTCACCGCCGCCTGAACCGCAACTCGATAGGTAGCATCCTGGCCATGTCCGAGCGCCCCCAGCGCGCACGCACACGCGTCCGCCGCCATCCTGAACGCGGCGACTACGACCGCGCCACGATCGACGCGATCCTCGACGAGGCGCTGCTCTGCCACCTGGCGTGGGTCACGGCCGACAAGCGAGCCGCGAGTGATCCCGACGATCCACGTCCGCGTCGGCGACACGCTCTACGTGCACGGTCCCAGGCTAGCCGGACGCTCGCGCGCTCTGCGGGCGGCGCGCGCAGGTCTGCATCGAGACGACGATCGTCGACGGGCTGGTGCTCGCGCGCTCGACGCCGAAGCACTCCATGAACTACCGCTCCGTGGTCGTGTTCGGCGCGCCGCGCGAGGTGACCGATCGCGACGAGATGCACGTGGCGCAGCGGGCGCTCACCGAACACGTCGTGCCCGGGAGGGACCGCCGACGCGCGACCGCCGAACGACACCGGAGTACAAGGAGACGGCGATCTTCGCGCTCGAGCTGGACGAGGCGTCGGCGAAGGTCCGCACCGGTCCGCCGATCGATCCCGACGACGACCTGGCGCTCGACGTCTGGGCGGGCGTGATCCCGGTCCAGATCGTCGACCGGCATCCCCGACGCCTGCGCCCGACCTGAAGTCCGGCGTCGACCTGCCGGTCTACGTGACCGGACTATCGCCGACCTGACGCTGACCGTTGGCGGATGCGACCGACCCCGCACGTCCCGACGCTCGCGGCAGAACCTGCGCGGGATGCCGCGAGCTGCGTGGGTGCTGTTCGCGGGCGCGTTCGTCAACCGGCTGGGCACGTTCGTCCTGCCGTTCATCACGCTGTACCTGACCAGCCGTGGCTACTCGGTCCCGCAGGCGGGCTCGGCCTGGCCGCCTACGGGCTCGGGAGCCATGGCGCGCAGGGCGTCGGTGGTCTGCTCGCTCGACCGCATCGGTCGTCGGAACGCGATCGCGCTCAGCTCGTTCGGCGGCGCCGGCCTCACGTTGTCGCTCGTCTGGGTCAACGGGCTCTGGGAGATCGTCGGCGTGGTGGCGCTGTTGCTCGGGTTCGTCGCGGAGCTCTATCGGCCGGCGTCGAGCGCGCTCATCGCCGACCTGATCGAGCCGAAGGCGCGCGTGGCCGCGTTCAGCGCCTACCGGCTGGCGCTGAACCTCGGATTCGCGTGCGGCGCTCAGCCTGGGTGGCATCCTCGCGGCGCACTCGTATCACCTGCTGTTCGTCGGTGACGCGATCACGTCCGCGCTGTTCGGCGTGATCGCCCTGGTCGCGCTCCCCCACGGGACGCGCAACGACCAAGCACGAGGAGCGCCATCTGGCCGGGCGCAGGCCGTCTCGATGGCCGCCGACAAGGGGATTCCTGCCTCGTCCTCGGAGCGGTCGTTCGTCACGGCCGCGGTCTACATGCAGAACGCGAGCACGTTCGCGTTGCACGTGCGGTCGCGCTCGGCTACTCGACGAAGGTCTCACGGCCTGCTGCAGGCGATGAACGGCATCCTCGTGGTGCCCTCTTCGAGCTCCCGATCAGCTGCATGGACGCAACACCGGCCGCGGACCCGGATGATCGCGCTCGGGCGCGTTGCTCGTCGGCGTGGGGTTCGCGGAGCTGGCGTTCGTGAAGGCAGCTGCCGGGACTGCTGATCATGGTCGTGATCTGGACGCTGGGCGAGATCATCGGAGTCGCCCGGCGACCGGAGGCGTCTGTCGCCGACCGCGCGCCGGAACATGCGCGCGGCCGCTATCAGGGAGCGCTCGGGATGATGTACGCCTGTGCGGCCGTCGTCGGATCCGTTGGTCGGGACGTCGGTCTACCACGTCAGCCCGACGGCGCTGTGGATCGGATGCGTCTGGCGGGGTGGGCTCGGCGGCGCTGGCCTGCGCACGCCGGACGCCGGCTCGCTCCCGATCACGTCGGTCGGCGGTGCAGCGCGGCTAGTTGACGTAGCCCTCCACGGTCCGCTCGTCCCGCACGCTCTGGCCTCGTCGGGATCCATGCCGGCCGAGCGGCGGGCCCGGCGCTGCGTGCAGCAGGTCCCAGCACTGGTCGAGCTTCACGCCGACCTCCTTCAACCGTTCCTGGTCGGCCGCCGGTCGCCTCGCCAGCGGGATTCCTTCTCGAACAACTCGTGCTCTTCGTGCGCGAGCTCGTTGATGTGGTCCAGCACGTCCTTGTCGTCCACCGGCCATGAACCGGCACCTCCCTGGGTTGACGATGGGCCAACATCGCGGTTAGATATATCGAAGCGATATACGCGGTCGATACATCGCACCGCGTCCGAACCATCCTGCCAAGACTCTCGACCGGAAGGGTACGACAACACCGCATGTTGAACTCGCGATCCTCGGCTTGCTGAAAGAGCAGCCCATGCACGGCTACCAGCTTCTCGGGAGCTCGGCGAGTCGCTGGGCGGCTTCTGGCGGGTCTCGTACGGCTCGCTCTACCCGTCGCTCCGCCGTCTGGAGAAGGAGGGCGCCGTCGAGAAGCGTCCCGAAGCGACGCAGGAGCGCGGTGGACGCCGCAAGAACGTCTACCGCGTGACCGAGAAGGGCGAGAAGCTCTTCTTCGAGCTGTTGCAGGAGACACCGCACGACAACTCCACCGAGGACACGCGCGCTTCCGCGTGCGCCTCGCGTTCTTCAAGTACCTGCCTCCGGAGACGCGGATCCGCCTGCTCGAACGGCGGCGCGCGCTCCTGGAGGATCGTCTGTCGACCATCAAGGACTCGCTGCGCGCCACGCGCGAACGGGTCGACGACTACACGCTCGCGCTGATGGAGCACGGGCGCAACGCCACCGAATCCGACATCGCGTGGCTCGAGGGCCTGATCGAGGCCGAGCGCCACCGCAGCGATGGCACCACCGCTGGAGGGGGAACGAAGCGTCGCACCGCGGCGCTTCGCAGAAAGGAGCGCGCCTCATGAGCAAGGTCCGTTTGGCGATCGTGGGCGTGGGCAACTGCGCCTCGTCGCTCGTGCAGGGACTCGAGTACTACAAGGACGCGCAACCCGGACGAGCGCGTGCCCGGGCTGATGCACGTTGACCTCGGCGGCTATCACGTCGGCGACATCGAGGTCGTCGCCGCGTTCGACGTGGACGCGAAGAAGGTCGGCACGCGACGTGGCCGAAGCCATCGTCTCCGAGCCGAACAACACGATCCGGTTCGCCGCCGACGTGCCGCCGACCGGCGTCACGGTGCAGCGCGGACCACACGCTGGACGGCCTGGGCGACCTACTACCGCGAGACGATCGTCGAGTCCGAGCAGCAGCCGGTCGACGTCGCCGCAGGTCTTGCGCGACGCGCAGGCCGACGTCGTCGTCAGCTACCTGCCGGTCGGGTCCGAGCAGGCGGCGCGCTACTACGCGCAGGCCGCGATCGACGCCGGCGTCGGCTTCGTCAACTGCCTCCCGGTCTTCATCGCCTCCGACGGTCGAGTGGGCGAAGAAGTTCGGCGACGCCGGGCCTGCCGATCATCGGCGACGACATCAAGAGCCAGGTCGGCGCGACGATCACGCACCGCGTCCTCGACCAAGCTCTTCGAGGACCGCGGCGTGAAGCTCAACCGCACGTACCAGCTGAACTTCGGCGGCAACATGGACTTCATGAACATGCTGGAGCGCGAGCGCCTGACGTCGAAGAAGATCTCCAAGACGCAGTCGGTGCAGTCGCAGCTCCGCCGCGAGCTGGACAAGAACAACATCCACATCGGCCCGTCCGACTACGTGCCGTGGCTCGAGGACCGCAAGTGGGCGCAGATCCGCCTGGAGGGTCAGTCGTTCGGCGACGTGCCGCTGATCATCGAGCTGAAGCTCGAGGTCTGGGACAGCCCGAACTCGGCCGGCATCGTGATCGACGCCGTGCGCTGCGTGAAGCTCGCGCATCGACCGCAGGCATCGCCGGTCCGCTGATCGGCCCGTCGGCCTACTTCATGAAGTCGCCGCCGGTGCAGTTCAGCGACGACGCCGCGCGCGAGATGGTCGAGGAGTTCATCCAGGGCGTGGGCGAGGCGGCCACCGCCGACTGGACCGCGTTCTTCGACGTCCGCGCGTAGCCGTGTCGCACGTCCGACGCAACGACCCGGACGGCGTCGCGCCGCCCGGCCGGTGGGTACAGCCACAGCGGTCGGCGTGGACCTCGGCGACCGCCGCATGGTGTTCGTCTCGGGCCAGCTCCCGCTGGATCGTGATGGAGCGCTCGTGGGTGCCGGCGACATGGCCGCGCAGAGCGCGCCAGGTCTTCGAGAACCTCCGGATCATCCTTGAGGCCGAGGGCGCCACGTTCGCCGACGTCGTGAAGATGGGGACGTACGTGACCTCGCTCGACGACCTGGCCGCGGTTCGCGAGGTCCGGCAGGAGTACCTGGGGACGGAGCCGCCCGCCAGCACGCTCGTCCAGGTCCGCGCGCTCGTCCTGCCCGAGCGCCATGATCGAGAGTCGACGTCATCGCCGTCGTGCACGCGCGTAGCTCTCGCCGCAGGTCCGCCCGCACCGCAAGCCCTACGATGCCCGCCATGGCCACGAAGGGCACGCTCGAGCGCACGCGTGCGCGCGCTCCGCAGTCCCGACTTCCGGCGTCTGTTCCTGGTGCGGGTGGCCAGCCAGTTCGCGGACGGGCTCTTCCAGGTCTCGCTGATCGCGTCGGTCGTCTTCTCGCCGGACGAGCAGAGCACGACGGTCGGGCTGTTCAAGGCGACGGTGATCATCGCCGTGCCGTACTCCGTCATCGGGCCGTTCACCGGCGTGTTCATCGACCGCTGGCCGCGGCGCCGCATCCTCACGATCGCGCCGTGGATCAAGACGGCGCTCGTCTGGCTGGTGCTGTTCGATCCGGTCCATGCGGCGGTCCTGTTCTACGCGGGCGCGCTGATCGTCCTGTCGGTGAACCGGTTCTTCCTGGCGACCGCGCAGGCGGTGGTGCCGCGACTCGTGCCCGCCGGAGGACCTGCTGATGGCGAACTCGCTGGCCACGGTCGGCGGCACGGTCGCGTTGCTCGCCGGCATCTATCTGGGAGGCAAGCTCGCCGACGCGTTCGGCTCAGGCGTCACGGTCGTCGCGGCGCGGGTGCCCTGTGGCTGGTCGGATCGTGGATCGCGTCGCGGATCCGCAGCGACCTGGCGCCGCACACGCTGCCGGAGGATCCGACGCTCCTCGCGACACGAGCTGCGTCGGGTCGGAGCGTGAGTTCGGCGACGGGATCACGCGCCTCTGGCCGCTCGCCGAGGGCGCTCGGACCGATCACGTCGATCGCGGTCGACCAGTTCGGCCAGGGCTGGTGCTCACGCTCTCCCTGGTCGTGTTCCGCGAGCGCTTCGGCGAAGGGCGTCGGCTCGTTCTCCAACCTGATCGGCGCCGGCGGGATCGGCGTGATGCTCGGCATCCTCACGGTCGGCGCCTCTGGAGGATCGGTTCCCGAAGGAGCGGATCGTGGCGGGCGCGTTCCTCGTCGGCGGGCTCGAGCTTGATCGCCGGTGTCGTTCGCGATCACGGGCGTCGACCGTCCTGATCGCGAGCTTCGCGGTCGGCCTGACGTTCGCGTGGAAGAAGATCCCGATCGACACGATGGTGCAGGAGTCGCTGCCCGACGGGTATCGCGGGCCGGGTGTTCGCGGCGTACGACGTGGTCTACAACCTGGCGCGGTGATCGCGCGGCGGCGGTCGCGATCCCGATGCTCCCGCACGTGGGCGTGAGCGGCTCCGTCGCGGTGGTGGGGATCCTGTTCCTGCTGTGGACGCCCGTCCTCCCGCGGTGGATCGGCGGGAAGCCGCCGATCGTCTTGCGGTTCGCGGAGGGCGCAAGGCCGAGGGAATGGCCGCGGGCGATCGTGTGGGGCGGGGTCGAGGAACCGGTCGACGTCATGCGATCGTGGAACGAGGAACGCGACGGCGTACCGGATGCGGCGGTTCCGGCTGTCGCTGCAGGACGGCTTCGCTGCTGGACGTCAGCCGTGTCGAACCGGACGGCATGTGGAGCATCGAGCGCGAGGCCGAGGACGGGTCCGTCTGACCTGACGGTCAGGCGGGAAGCTGCTGATCCGCGAGCGCATCCGTGCGGATCCGTGCGCTCGCCGGATTCCGCGACTTCCACCAGAGCCCGCCGATCCCGGCGAGCAGTGCGCAGGCGGCGCCCAGCACGAACCCCGCACGCGCGCCCAGGTGTTGGGCGAGCGAGCCGGTGATCACGGCGCCGATCGGCGTGCTCCCCAGGAACACCATGCCGTAGAGCGCCATCACGCGTCCGCGGAACTCGGGCAGCGACCGGAGCTGCAGCATCGAGTTGCGCGCTGATGATGAACGATCATGACCGTCAGGCCCAGCGGGATGCATGGAGGCGTACGCCAGGTTCAGCGGGCGCGACCGCCGTCGCCAGCAGCGCCGTCCCCGACGCGATCGACCAGATCGAGAGGCGTCGGAAGTCCGGAGCGGTGGCGCGACGAGCTCGGCGCGGTTCGCCATGATCAGCGCGGCGGCGAAGCGCGCCCAGTCCCAGTCAGCGCCGACATGACGCCGAACGTGGCGGCGTCGCCGTCGAACGTCCGCTTCGCCGAGCAGCGGCAGCAGCACCGCCCAGTTGAACGCGAACGTGAACACGATCGTCATCAGGACGAGCGGCCGCCGCAGCTCGGGCGTGGTCCACACGTAGTGGAACCCCTCACGCGACGCTGCCGCGCTTCACGTGACGTCCGCGCTCTCCCGGCCGTGCAGATCCTTCGTGCGCATGGCGAGGAGCGCGCCGATCACCGCGACGTACGACGACGCGTCGATCAGGAAGCAGTTCGCCAGACCGATCGTCGTGATCACCAGGGCCGCCGCGGACGCGCCGAGGATGCGCGCGCCCATGAACGACCGCGCTGTTCAGGCTGACGGCGTTCGTCAGGTCGTCCTCGGGGACGAGCTCCATGTAGAAGCTCTGGCGCGTCGGGTTGTCCAGCGCGGTCACCAGACCGGCGGCGAGCGACAGCGTGTAGACCATCCACAGCTGCGCCACGTCCGTCACGACCAGCGCGAACAGGATGAGCGCGAGGTCGCGTACATCGCCTGGGTCAGGATCAGGATCTTCCCGCTTGTCGTAACGCGGTCGGCCAGCATCCCGCCGAACGCCCCGACGAGCAGGATCGGCAGGAACGTGAGGCGCGGTGTTGAACCCGAGCGCGAACCCGCTGTTCGGACAGGCCGCAGGACCAGCCAGGCCGACGCGGTCGCGTTCAGCCACGTGCCCGTGACGGACACGACCTTGACCGATGAAGTACAGACGGAAGTTCCGGTGTGGAGCGAGTGGAACGTCCGGTGGACGGCGAGGCCGACGCGCGTCATCGGTCCTCCTCCGCCAGCCGGTCGAGGATCTCGGCCGCCCGTTCCAGCGTTGCCTCGGTCGTCGTGCGATAGGTGCTTGATCCGCTTGGCCAGGTAGCCGTCCTTGCGGCGGCGGGTGCTCTGCAGGAGCTTGCGGCCCGGGGCAGAGATTCGCACCCACGCCACGCGTCCGTCCAGCGGGTCGGATGTGCGCTCGATCAGCTCGCGCTCTTCCAGGACGGCGAGCAGCCGGCTGACGGTCGGCTTCTCGACCTGTTCGTGCATGGCGAAAGCATGCCCGCGGTCACCGGACCCGTGACGCTCGATCGTGCTGAGCGGCCGCCAGCAGCGGTGGGAGTGATGCCGGTATCGCCCTCGCGGCGCAGCTTGCGGCCAGCCGCGTCACGCCCAGCCGGAGGCGGGACGCGAGCGCGGCGATGTCCGTCGGGGGGGAGCGGTCGGCATGCAGTCATGATAGTACGCAAGACTAACCAGTGTCACGTACCATCCTCGACCTGGGCGACGTCGCTCCCGGAGGACGAGGAACGTTGACGCTCCGATACAGCGCCTGAGCGTCATGACCCCGCGAGTGGGACGCGCTCACGTACGACCGCTTGGCCTCAGCCGATGACGCGCGTGGGGCGAGGCCGTGGTCGGCTGGCTCGAGCTCGAAGGCGACGAACGCGTCATGGACGCGGCTGCGGGACCGGGCGGGTCACGGAGCGGCTGGTGGAGCGGCTGCCCCACGGCCATGGTCGTCGCCGTCGACGGCTCGAGCGCGATGGTGGAGCACGCGCGGACACGTCTCTCGCCGTTCGGGATCGCGTGGAAGTACGTGGTCGCCGATCTCTCCGTGCCCGATCCCCGTCGACCGCTCCGGTCGACGCGATCCTGTCGACCGCGACGTTCCACTGGATCGTCGATCACGACGCGCTCTTCGCGAACCTCGCGGCCGTCCTGCGTACCGGGCGGGCAGCTCGCGGCGCAATGCGGTGGCGCCGGCAACATCGCGACGATCCAGGCTGCGCCTCGAGAGCTGGGTGCAGTGACTTCGAGGGTCGCAAGCACTTCGCCACCGCGGACGAGACGCGGATGCGGCTGGAGCGGACAGGGTTCACCGACGTCCAGACGTGGCTCCACGACGGCCCACCGAGCTCGCCCCCAGGACGTCGAAGCCGTACCTGGCCACGATCTGTCTGGGCGATCACGTCGAGGGGATGGCCGACGATGAGCGGGCACGCTTCGTCCGCAGAGGTGGCCTCGTCGGCTCCCCGGGCCCCAGGATCGACTACGTCCGGCTCAACATCCGCGCACGTCGCGCCGGCCTAGATCACCTGGAGGAGCACTCACCGCAGGACAGCCGTTGACGATCAGCCCGGCGAGGGCGCTCGCGCCGATCACCGGCAGGACCTTCCAATGCAGTCGCCACAGGCCGACGAACGAGACCGCCGCCACGACCAACGCGAACCCATCGAGCGACGACCAGACCGGTACGGGAACGGCGCCGCCGAACGTGTCGACCTCCCTGACCCAGCTTCGAACAGCGTGTGCACCGGCGAACGTCACGGCGAGGTTCGCGATCACGCCGACCACGGCGGCGGTGACGGCCTCGAGCGCCTCCGCCAGCCGTCGATTCCCGCGGAGCCCCTCGATGTACGGCGCCCCGAGGAAGATCCACGAGGAAGCAGGGAGCGAACGTCGCCCACGTGGCGACCACCGCGCCCAGCACACCGGCCGTCATGGGCGAGAGGTCGCCGGGGTGCTGGTACGCGCCGACGAACCCGACGAACTCGAGCACCATGATGAGCGGGCCCGGCGTGGTCTCGGCGAGACCGAGGCCGACCACCATCTGGCCGGGCAGCAGCCAGCCGTACTGCGAGACGGCTGCGACGTTCACGTACGACAGGACGGCGTAGGCGCCCCCGAACGTGATCAACGCCGCCTTGCTGAAGAACCACCCCATCTCCGTCAGTGTGTCGTCGGGCCCGCGCCACATGGCCGCACCGCGACGATGGGGAGCAGCCACACGGCCAAACCCACGACCGTCACGACGATGCTCCGCCGAAGCGACGGCGTGCGTGTGCGCGGCGCGAGGAACGTCGTCGCGGATCGCGACCGCCTCGTTCTCCTCGAGCTCGCGTCCGACGCCCACATCGAACAGAGTGCGGCGCGACCTTGCCCCGATCACACCCCGATCGCCGCGGCTCCCAGGACGATCGCGGGAACGGGACGTGCAGCAGGAAGATCGCAACGAACGCACCGACGGCGATCCCCACCATCAGGCGCGTTCGCCAGCGCCTTCCTCCCGATCCTGATCGTCGCGAAGCCACGATCCCGATCACGGCGGCGGCCAGACCCGAGAGCGATCGCGCTCACCCACGTCACGTCCCCGTGCACGACGTACAGCCACGACGAGGAACAGCATCACGAAGAAGCTCGGAAGCACGAAGGCGATGCCGCGCCACGAGGCCGCCCCTCACTTTGTGCAGGAGCCACCCGACGTAGATCGCGAGCTGCTGCGCCTCGGGGCCGGGCAGCAGCATGCAGTAGTTGAGCGCGTGGAGGAACCGGCCGTTCGTGATCCATCGGCGGCGCTCGACGATCTCCTCGTGCATGATCGCGATCTGGCCGGTCGGCCTGCCGAAGTTGATGAAGCCGAGCTTCACCCAGAAGCGGACGGCCTCGCGGAACGGCACGCCAGTGCGCTTCGGTCGGCGGGTCCGCGCGCTCGGCCACGCCGGGAGCGGTATCCCGACTAGATGAACAGCTGGATGGCCGCGGTCTTCATCTCGAGCAGCGCCGTCGCGGCGCCGATCGGCTCCTCGAGCCCGTCGATCAGGTCGTCCTGCTTGAGGCCGAGCAGATCCATCGTCATCTGGCACGGGATCAGCCGCACGCCCATGTCCTGCGCCATCTCGAGCAGCTCGGACGGGAGCGGCGTCTTGTAGTCCTTCGCGAGCTTCTTCATCATGCCCGGCCCGGCGCCGGCGAAGTGGTACCGGCTGAGCTTGGCCTCGACGGGTTCCCGGGTTCATCACCGACAGCATCTTCTGCATCCAGTTGTCGCCGGTGATGCGCACGTCGGGCTTCACCAACGTGAACAGGCCCCAGAACGTGAAGAAGACGCTCGCCTCCATGCCGGACGCGGCGGCGGTCGTCGACAGGATCAACGTGGGCCAGATGCGGTCCAGGTCGCCGCCCAGCGCGATGATCGTGATCTTGTTCTCCTTGTTCAGACCGTCATCGGTGACGGCGCGGCCTGGTCGAGGAGCTGGGTCAGCTCGTCGCTCATGCCGCTCACGCCTTCCGGATCACGTAGCGGAACGCGCCGTCGTCCAGCTGGCCCGACTCCAGCAATTCGTTGCCGCTGATCGTCGCCCAGCTGGGCACGTCCGAACGCGAACCCGGATCCGTGGCTAGGAGCTCCAGGAGATCGCCGCGCGACGCGTCCTTCAACGCCTTCGCGAGGCGTGACGAGCGGACCGGGGCAGGACTGACCCTTGGCATCGACGGTACGGGTGATGACATCCATAGGGAGAACCTCCAAGAGGGGGAGCTGGCGTGGGTGGGGAAGCTGTGCCCTGTGGTCAGCAGGAACAGCAGATGCGGTCGGGGATCATGGCCGCGACGGTGCCGAGTTCGCGTGTGCAGATCATTTGCAGGTGCAACAGCCTACCGGCTCGCGCCCGTTGGATACAAGCGTCCGTTCAGGCGGTCGGCCGGGGGCGTGGTGAGACAACCGGCGCTGCCCGAGCTCACGCCAGACCCCTCCAGGTCGCCGGGACCGAAGTCGGTCATGCCGCCGCCCGATGGCTGCATGAGCTCACCGCGCGCCTTGTAGTGCCCGAGTCCCATCACGTGTGCCAGCTCGTGCAGCACGACCGGACCCTGCGACCCTCGTAGTCGAACCCGGCGGGTTGGAATCCGTCACGTTGATGGCCACCACACCGCTCACGTAGATCGTGGACGGGCCGGATGGGGGTAGAGCGGTCCGGCGACGCCGGCCGCCTCGCGGCCGCCGGGTCGAAATCGAAGTCGCTCGTCCGGGGATCGACCCAGCCGATGAGCACCGGCGCCCAGCGATCGCCGTAACGATCCGGGCTGGTACGCCTCGCGATCGCGAGAGGGACCTCGTCCGGTCAGGCCGTCGTACGAGAACCCGATCCCCGTCGCCATCGAGATGCGGAGCACGGCGTCCTGGACGTCCTGCAGGGAGCCGACGGGCGCAGCCCAGGTTGACCACGTAGTGGATCGGCTCGCACGGGTTCCAGCGGACGGGCTCGCCTCTGAGCGTCGCCATGAACGAGAACTCGTGGGACCGGCGGTCCTGCCTCCCAGGCGTGTGGACCAGTGGCGGGATGACGGCGCCGGCCAACAGGCAGATCGCCGTGATGACGGCCAAGAGCCGGACCATCCGCCGGGCGCCGCGTGGCGACGGGCACGTAGGAGGCAGTCCCGACAGCCATCCGGATCCGGCGGGAACCGATCCGATGTCCCGTCGCGGCGGGGCAGGCGCGGTCGCGGCGTGTGGTGCGTGCGTACCTTCGGCTCGGCGGGCATGGTCACGTCACCTTTAGGCCGCGGCGTCGACCTGCCGGTGGTCGATCTCCACGCTGGAACCACGTGCCCCGGCCCTGCGTAGCCGAAGCCGGCGCCCCACACTGGCGAACGCTGCGCCTGTCGACGTGATAGCCGATCCGGCAGTAGTCGCCGTAGTCGGCGTCGCAGCCGCGCGGGATGCAGGTAGCCGCAAGCCGCCCGTCACGTCCGAGACGTCGACCGCGCGGATCCCACGACGCGCCCGCCGTCGTGCGAGCGCGCGGACGAACGTGTTCCACCGGAACGGGCCGTTGCGGCTGTCCTGCCACGCCATCGCGAACCTCGCCGTCGGCGCCGGCCGTGATGCCGGCGTTCATCGCCACCACGCCGGGCGTCTTCGCGGAGAGCCGCGCGCTGCGGTCGGTCCACGTCGTCGCCGAAGTCCGGTCGAGCGCGCGCACCCAGAGGTACTGGTCCCCAGCCGCGCGGACCGCGCCGTCGTACGCGAGCGACCAGGGTCGTCCGCCGGACATGCGCCAGCACCGGCGTGGCCGCCGTAGTGATTGAACGGGCAGCCGTCGCTCACGCAGCCACGAGGCTGCTCCACGGTGTCGACGACGTCGTAGTCCAGAACGTCGCGCCCCGTCGGTCGGACCGCTCGACCTCGACCTGGATCGGCGCGCGCACGCCCGACCGTCGAGTATGGCAACGCGTAGCTCGCGGTCGCGATCGCCACGTTCGCCGTCGTCCGTCACCGCCGTGCCGTTCGCGAAGTAGTAGCGGTCCTCGGTGCTGACCTGCTGCGCCGGCAGCCACGTCGCACCTCCGTCGTGCGACTGCGCCACCCAGCTCGCCGCGTGGTTGAAGCCGATGTAGACGTGCAGGCCGTTGGGACTGACGCCGAGCCACGGATGATCGCCCCAGCCGGCTCCGTGGGACACGACCCGAGCGGAGTCCACGTCCGCCCGTGATCGGTCGACTTCGAGAACACGATCCGCGACTTGCCGTCCATCCAACTGCGCCAGCACGTCGCCGGCGCCGTCCGTCGACGAGCTGCGGGTCGAACTGCCCGCCCGGGATGTTCGGCGTGGAGATACCGGACGGGACCGAACGTCCGACCGCCGTCGCTCGGACGCCCGGAACGCCATCGCGGGGATATCGCAGGACGCGCACGGCAGCGGGCCCTTGCCGGAATACCGGGTCGTCAGGACGTAGACGTACGGGGCGGAGGGGTCCGCCGCCGTCGCGGGCTCCCAGTCGTTCGCCCGACCGAACAGCTGCCGCGCCGCGCCAGCCGGGCGTCGGCTCGCGGACGGACCGGACCCGTACGTCGGCGACCCCGGCCGGTCGATCCGGTCGGCGTCCTGGCCTTCCGTCTCACCTTCCCGATCGCTTTCGCCACTTCGATCGCCTTCGCCGCCGCGGGTCGCGCCCTCGGTCGGCTCGGCTGACGGCGACGGGTGCGAAGCGGTCGAAGCGCGATCGGCGGTTCGGTCACACGCTGACACCGAGCAGCGTCGAGCAACGCGATGAGTGCCGACGGCGGTCCGACGGGACAGACGCACCACCTGAGCATAGGTCGTGCGTCCGCGATCCGCGAGCCCTACACCCGACCGCGGCGCTCCGTGCGGCCAGTAGACGAGCACGACCTTGCTCATCGATCGCGTCCTGATGCACGGGGCCGAACGCGCGGCTGTCCGTGGAGGCGGCCGCGAGATCGCCCTCGACCCACCACTCGTCGGCGCCCAGCGCGCGCTCGCCGGCACGCGATCGCCGGACCGGCGGTGATGCGCTTCACCATCTCGTAGCCGGGGCGGTCCGGATGCTCGACGACCACGACGTCGCCCATCGTCGGACGTCGCAGCGGGACGCGTCAGCGCCCAGTCGCCCGGCAGGAGCGTCGGCGCCATGCTCTCGCCCTCGATCGCCACGCGCGATGGCTTCCAGCGCAGGCATGCCCACGCGACGCCAGCCGCCACCACGACCACCGGGCCGCGATCGCCAAGAACGGTTTCCGACCTCGGTGGTAGGTTTCCGGCATCGGCCCATCAGAAGGAGGCGGCATGTCCATCCTCGAAGCATTGCTCACGCCGAACGCGCACCGTCCACGCCCACTGCGATCTTCCGTGCGGCGTGTACGACCCGGCGCAGGCGCGCATCGAAGCGGAGTCGGTGAAGGCCTGTCAGGAGAAGTACCAGGGCTCCGGACGACCCGATCTTCAAGGACCGCGCCGTGGCCATCAAGGAGGAGCGCGCGGACCTGGTGAAGCACCACCTGTGGGTGCTGTGGACCGACTACTTCAAGCCCGAGCACCTGGAGGCGTACCCCGACCTGCACGAGAAGTTCTGGAACGCGACCAAGCTCGCCGGCGCGGCGAAGAAGAGCGAGGACCCCGCGCAGGGTCAGGAGCTCCTGAACGCCGATCGACGAGATCGCGAAGATCTTCTGGGCCACGAAGTCGTAGGACGATCAGCGCAGAACCACCCGAGGCCGGGGCGAGCCCCGGCCTCGTTTCGTTCCCGGATGGGTGGATGAGACGGCGGACGGGCGGGGCCGTCGGATCCCTGCCCGTCCGCACGATGACCAGACCGTTATGAGCCACATCCAACCAGACCGATAAGAGGACCCGGCGGGGCGGGGTGGGTCTGGCGGCACCCGCCACCGCCTGGTCTCGTATCTGACATCGGCAGGGTGTCGGCCGTTGCAGCACTGACCGAACGGCCGAAGTTTCGTCGCCGAACGGCCGATATCCGGCCTCCGCTCCGGGGATGCCGTCCGGTCAGCGGCACGCCAGGTCCTTCTGGCGGCAACCGGCTGATACGCTCGCCGCTGCGTGAAGGACATCGGGCTGGTCGGCGTGCCGTTCTCCGGGAAGTCAACGCTGTTCACGGCCCTGACGCGTTCCGGATCGCACGGCGGTCAGGCGAACGTGGCGGTGCGTGCCCGTCCCCGATCCCCGGCTCGCCGTCCTCGACCGAGATGGAGCGCTCGAAGAAGACCGTCGCCGCCCAGGTGCGGTTCGTCGACGTGCCGGGCGGGGTCTCCGTCGGCGCAGGGCATCGCGAAGCTGCGCGAGGTCGAGGCGCTCGCCGTGGTGATCCGCTGCTTCGGCGCCGACGCGAGCCCCGTCGACGAGCTCGCGACCGTCCGCGGCGATCTGCTTGCTGGCCGACCTCGCCGTCGTGGACTCCGGCGCTGCACAAGGCGGAGAAGCGCGCGAAGGGCAAGCCGTCGCCGGAGGTCTCGGCGCTCGCAGGCGGCGCACGGCGGTGCTCGAGGCCGAGACGCCGCTGCGCGACGCGAAGCTCGATCGCGGATGCGATCGCCGAGCTCCGCGGGATCGCACCGCTCACGCTGAAGCCCGAGATCGTCGTCGCGAACCTCGAGGAGGGAACGGACGTGCCCGCCGGGCTCGCGGAGGTCGGCGCGGTCGGCGTGTTCGCGTCGATCGAGGCCGAGACGGCGGAGATGGACGCCGACGAGGCGCGCGCGCTGCTCGAGGAGTTCGGGGTCGAAGAGCCGGGGCTCGAGAAGGTGATCGCCGCGTGCTACTCGAGCGATCGACCTCATCACGTTCCTCACGACCGGCGAGGACGAGACCCGGGCGTGGGAGGTCCGCCGCGGCGCGGCCGCGCCGGAGGCGTCGGGCGTGATCCACACGGACCTGCAGCGCGGGATTCATCCGCGCGGAGGTGATCGGCTACGACGAGCTGGTCGCGGCCGGGTCGATGGAGGCGCGAAGAGCGCACGGCAAGATCCGCGTGGAAGGCAAGGACTACGTCGTCCGCGAGGGCGACATCCTCCACGTGCGGTTCGCGGTCCAGCGAGCCCGAGCACGTAGCATCGCGCCTGCGATGGCAGACACGTACCGGATCGGTGAGGCGGCCGAGATCCTCGGGGTTCGCGTGGAGACGCTCCGGCGCTGGGAGCGCGACGGGAAGCTGAAGACGCAGCGGACCAGCGGCGGTCAGCGGCTGGTGCCGCGGCCAAGGAGGTCGCGCGCTGCTCGCCGCCGATCGGAGTCAGGAGCCGATCGTCGCGGGAGCGCGCGGAACCGGTTCCCCGGCGTGATCACCGAGATCAAGACGCGACACGCTGTCGGCGACCGTCGAGATCCAGGCGCGGCCCGCACCGCGTCCTCGCGTTCATCACGCGCGAGGCGGTCGATCAGCTCGGGCTGAGGCCGGGATGGAGGCGGTGGCCACGGTCAAGGCCACGAGCGTGATGGTGAACCTGCCCGAGTAGCGCGTCGACGTCGCCGGCTACTCGACGCCGATCATCACGTCGGTCGCCTTGATGATCGCGACCGCCGACGTGCCGTGCGCGAGCGAGAGCCGCTCCGCGGAGTCCTTCGTGATCGCGGCGACGACCTCGATGCCCGCTCACGTCGACGATGACCTCGGCCATCACGGCGCCCATCGTCACCGACGTCACGGTGCCCCGCAGCTGGTTCCGTCGCGCTCGTGTCCATCTGCCCTCGCCTCTCCATATTCGCCAGCGTTCATCACCGTAGCAGCGCTCCATGGTTTTCCTTGCGCTATCTGCCGCCTGAGCCTCTATCCTGCACGCAACTCACAGGATGGAGGTTCCGATGCGATCGGATCGTCGTCATGGCCTCGGCGCATCTGCGGCTCCCCGTTCTGGCCGCCTGCGTGCTCCGACGACTCTCCGGCGACGGCGACGGTTCCCCGAGCGCGCCGCGCCGTCGAGCTGACCGTGTTCGCGGCGTGCCTCGCTGACCGCCGGCGTTCACGCAGATCGGCATCCGACTTCGAGGCGGCGAACGCCGGCACCACCGTGACGTTCAACTTCGGATCGTCCGGCGACCTGCGCGGCGTCAGATCGGAGTCGAGGGCACCGCCGACGTGTTCGCCTCGCGCGAGCGGGACCTACATGGACGAGGTGAGCGACAAGGTCGGGTGTGACGCGGCCGCGCCGACTTCGTGCAGAACAAGCTCGTCATCATCACGCCGCCCGACAACCCGGCGAACATCACGAGCCTCGAGGACCTGGCGAACCCGGGCGTGCAGGTCGTGCTCGCGGCCGAAGGCGTCCCGGTGGGCGACTACGCGCGCCAGGCGCTCGAGCAGCGCCGGGATCACAGACGCGGTCATGGCAGAACGTCGTGTCCGAACGAGGAGGACGACGCGTCGCGTCGTCGCGAAGATCACGCGCCGGCGAGGCGGACGCCGCGATCGTGTACGTGTCCGACGTGACGAGCGCGGTCGCTCCCAACGTGAACGCGCGCGGTCGACGATCCCCGACGCACGTGAACGTGATCGCGACCTATCCGATCGCCGTCGTGACCGGTCCGCGCGAACGCGGAGGCCGCGCAGGCGTTCGTCGACTACGTGACCGAGCTCGGCAGGCCAGGCGACGCTCGCGGAGTTCGGCTTCCTGCCGCCGCCGCTCATGGCATAGGCTTCGTCGATGCCGGCTCTCCCATGGCGGCGGACGCCGTCTCGCCGATCGCCGTCCTCGCCGGCGATCGGCGTGGCGTTCATCGCGCGCTGCCGATCGCGGCGCTGCTGATCCGCGCGCCGTGGTCGCACCTCGGTCGACCAGCTCTCGTCGATCCGGCGCGTGGACGGCGCTCCGGCTGTCGCTCGAGGTCTCGCTCGCCGCGGCCGCCGCTCTCGCTGGTGCTTGGCGCGCCGCTCGCGTGGGTGCTCGCTCGGTCGCGATCCCGGGTCGATCGCTGCTCCGCGCCATCGTGATCCTGCCGCTGCGTGCTGCCGCCCGGTGCGTGGGCGGCGTCGGCGCTGCTGACCGCGCTCGGGCCGCAGCGGCGTGGTCGGGCGATGGCTGCGACGCGGCTCGGCATCCAGCTCACGTTCACGCATCTGGGGGCGCGATCGTCGCGACGACGTTCGTCTCGATCCCGCTCGTGATCCTCGCGGCCGAGGCAGGGCTGCGTTCGATCGATCCACGCGCTCGAGGGCGCGGCCGCCGCCATGGGCGCCTCGCGTGGGTACGTCCTGCGCCGGGTGACGCTGCCGCTGCCTGCGACCGCAGCTCGCCGCCGGCGCTGGTGCTCGCGTGGGCGCGTGCGCTGGGCGAGTTCGGCGCCACGATCACGTTCGCCGGGAACCTCGCCGGACGCACGCAGACGCTGCCGCTCGCGGTCTACCAGACGCGTCAGACCGACCCCGGCGCCGCCATCCTCATCTCGCTGCTGCTGGTCGCCCTGTCGCTCGTCGTGCTCGTCGCGATGCGCGATCGGATCTTCGCCCGATGACGCTCGCCGTCGACATCCACGTCGCGCGCGGCGGGCCCGCAGATCCACGCGGCCCTTCGACGCGGGCGACGGCGGACCGTCGCGCTGCTCGGCCCGAACGGCGCCGGGAAGTCGCACGGTCGTCGACTGCCTCGCGGGCCTCGCTGGACCTGACCGACGGACGGATCGCGCTCGACGGCGAGACCTGGATCGACGTGGCGACCGAGCCGTGGACGCCCGCCCGAGCAACGCTCGATCGGCGTCGTGTTCCAGAACGGCCTGCTGTTCCCGCATCTCTCGCGCGACTGGAGAACGTCGCGTTCCCGTTGCGGGCGCGCGGCGGGACCGACGTCTGCGCCGCACGCGCGCCGCGCGAGCTCCCGCTGGCGCGGCTCGGCTTCCCGGCGGCGCCGAGCGGACGCCCGGCCCGACGAGCTGTCGGGCGGCGAGCGTCCAGCGCGGTCGCGCTCGCGCGCGCTCTGATCCACGAGCCGCGCCTCCTGCTGCTCGACGAGCCGACCGCGTCGCTCGACGTGCGCGCCGCGCTCGGAAGCTCCGCCCGCTGATCCGATCGACCTCGACGGGTTCGCCGGCGTCGCGCGGTGCTGGTCACGCACGACCCGGTCGAGGCGATGACGGTCGCGGATCGGATCGTCGTGCTGGAGGCAGGGCGCGATGACCCAGCGGCGGCACGCCCGAGGAGCTCCGCAACGCGCCGCGGACGCCGTACGTGGCCGACCTGGTGGGCGTGAACCTGTTCGCTGGCCGGCTGGAGCCGCTCGACCGCCGGAGCGGGACGGGCGCCTCGGTGACCGTCGACGGCGACGTCGGTCGTGCCGTGGCCGACGGTCTCCTCGCGAACCCGTCGGACGGCGTGCTCGGCGTGCTCCGCCCGTCCGACGTGGTGCTGCACACGCGTCGAGCCGGAGGGCTCCGCCGCGCAACGTCGGTGCTGGGCCGGATCGCCGAGATCGCTGATCGAGGGCGAACGCGCCGCGGTCCGGCTCGGCCGGCGCGCCGCCCGTCGTCGCCGAGGTCACGCTCGGCTCCGTCGACCAGGCTCGGACTGCGCGAGGAGGCGACCGGTGTGGGCGTCGTTCAAGGCCGTCGAGGTCGTCGTCGTGCCTGCCGTGAACGCACGCGACCGCACATCGGCGCCCGAGTCGACCGGCGACCGGTACGCTTGACCGGTGAAGACGGCGACGCTCCTCGCTCGAGGGACCCGGAGCCGGCAGAGCCAGAGCCGCAAGGATTCCTGGGCTTCCTCGGCGAGGTGCCGGGCCTGATCCTGCATGGCGTTCGTCCTGGCGCTCATCATCCGGACGTTCCTGTTCCAGGCGTTCTTCATCCCCAGCCCGTCGATGGAGCCGACGCTGCATGCCGGGCGACCGCGTGCTGGTCAACAAGATCCCGTACTACTTCCACGACCCGCACCGCGGCGACATCATCGTGTTCGAGAACCCGAACCCGGCAGGCGACGACCAGACCGCGGCGTCGTCGGCGGCTTCTTCCACTGGCTGTTCCAGGGCTCGGGTTCCAGCAGCCCGGAGAACGAGGACTTCATCAAGCGCGTGATCGGGCTGCCCGGCGACGTCGTCGAAGGCAAGCACGGCACGGCGTCTACGTGAACGGCGAGAAGCTCGACGAGCCGTACCTCACGCAGACGGACCGCAGCCGTTCGACGCGCAACGATCGGTCCCGGCCGGCAAGCTCTTCGTGATGGGCGACAACCGCGGGAACTCGCTCGACTCGCGCTTCGGCCTGGGGTATCGTGCCGATCGACAAGGTCATCGGCAAGGCGTTCATCAAGATCTGGCCGCCGTCGCGGTTCGGGCTGCTCAACTAGTCCGGGACTAGTCGCGTCCAGCTCGATCCCTGAACGCCCGCCGCGGACCGATCGGCTGCTCCCCGGGACGAACAGCCGGGCGAACGACCACACGATCGCCGCGATCCCGAACGCCGCGCAGCCACACCAGGTCGTCGCGAGTGACTCCGAGCGCGAAGAACTCTGCGTCGCCGGCGTCAGGAGCACGCACGCAGGAACAGCGCCGCCATCGACCAGATCAGCAGCGAGCCGCGGCCGGTTGAGCGGCGCGGCGCATGATCGAGAGCACCAGCAGGCCGATCCACGTCAGCACCATGACCGCCGTCGTCTGCGCCTCGATCAGGGTCGACGCCCGGCTCGTCGTCGCACCAAGCGCGTACGCGAGGAACGTGCGCGATCGCCGCGAGCGCGCCGGCGGGATGCGCGAACCGCGCCACCCGCTGCACGAACCCCGGCCGGAACCGATCGGTGTTCGGCGCGAGCGCCAGGAAGAACGACGGGATGCCGATCGTGAGCGCGCCGATCAGCGTCAGGTGTCGCGGCAGGAACGGGAACGGGAACCCGCCACGCCGACCGCGAGCGACAGCAGCATCGCGTAGACGGTCTTCGTGATGTACAGGCCGGACGTGCGTTCGATGTTGCCGAGCACGCGGCGTCCTTCGGCGACCACCTGCGGGAGCGCGTCGAAGTTCGAGTCCAGGAGCACGAGCTGCGCGACGGCACGCGTGGCATCGCTCCCGGAGCCCATCGCGATGCCGATGTCGGCGTCCTTCAGCGCGAGCGCGTCGTTCACGCCGTCGCCGGTCATGCGCGACGGTGTGCCGCTGCGAGCGCAGCGCGTTGACCATGGCGCGCTTCTGCTGCGGCGTGACGCGTCCGAACACCGACGCGGCCTCGACCGCCGTCGGCGAGCGCGGCCTCATCGTCCGGGAGGTCGCGCGCGTCGACCGGACGGTCCGCGCCGTCGCAGCCCCAGCTCCAGCGCGATCGCGCCGACGGTCCGCGGGTCGTCGCCCGAGATCACCTTCACCGTGACGTCCTGCTCGCGGAAGTACGCGAGCGTCGCCGCCGCGTCCGGGCGCGCACCGTGTCCTGTCAGCATCACGAGCGCCGCGGGCCGGAGCGACGGTCGGGAGCTCGCCGTTCTGCGGCAGGCCGTCGGCGCGCGCCAGGACCAGCACCCGGGGCCGCTCGCCGGCGGCGTCGCGCCGACGCGGCCGCTCGCGGCGTCGTCCGGCACCGAGCAGGACGTCGGCGCCGCCGACGAACCACGACCCGTGCTCGCCGAACGACACCGCGCTCCATTTCCGCGCCGAGGAGAACGGCACCGACTGCCGTCGGACGCCCAGCCGCTCGGCGCCGCCGGGAACCGGTCCCCGATCGCGCGACATCGTCGCGTTGGGATGCTCGTCGGCGGCCGCGATCGCCGCCAGCGCGTCATCCACGCTCGGCTCCCGTCGAGCGGCTCGACCGCGACGACCGAGAGCTTGCCCTCGGTGAGGCGTTCCCGTCTTGTCGATGCACAGCACGTCGACGCGCGCGAGCCCCTCGACGGCCGGCAGCTCCTGCACCAGCACGCTGCGCTTCGCCAGCCGCAGGACGCGCGACGGCGAACGCGAGGCTCATCAGCAGGACGAGACCCTCCGGCACCATCGCCACCGTGCCGGCGACCGGCGCCTCGAGACGGCGATGCGCCAGCTGTCGTGATGGCGCAGCTGGCTGCACGAACAGCAACGCGGCCGTCGGCACGATCGCGATCGTCACCCACCGCAGGATCTGATCGACGCCGTCGCGCAGCTCCGATCGCGTGAGCGCGAACCGCCTCGCCTCCGACGCGAGCTTGACCGCGTACGCGTCGGCGCCCGACGGCCGTCGCCACCATGCGGCCGGCGCCCGCCGCGACGAACGAGCCCGACAGCGCCTCGTCGCCCGGCGCCTTCTCGACGGGCTCGGACTCGCCGGTGAGGAGCGATTCGTCCAGCTCGAGCCTCGTCGGACGAGCACGTCGCCGTCCACGACCACCTGCATCGCCGGCGCGGCAGCTCCAGCACGTCGTCCAGGACCACGCGATCGACGCGGCACCTCCTGCACCGCGCCGTCGCGCACGACGTGCGCTTCGGCGCGGTGAGCACGCTCAGCCGATCGAGGCGTCCGCTTCGCGCGGAGCTCCTGCACGATGCCGATCGCCGGCGTTCGCGATCAGGACGAAGCCGAACAGCGCGTCCTGGACCGGGCCGACGACCAGGATGATCGGCGAGCATCGCGCCGAGCAGCGCGTTGAACCGCGTGAAGACGTTCGAGCGGACGATCTGCGACACGGTCCGCGTGTTCGACCGCGGCACCGACGTTGACCTGGCCACGGGACACGCGTTCGGCGACCTCGGTCGCGCTCAGACCTCGATCCGCATCGACCATGCGGGAAGCCTACCCGCGGGGGTTGCTCGAGGCTTTCAGCGACGCGAACCGCGGAGCACCGCGAAGTCGGTGGTGACGTCGTCCACGTCCTCGCCCTCCGTGCGGATCCGGTCCATGTCCCTTGCCCGAGGAACCGCGCCGCCTCCGCCAGGTACGTGACCTTCTGCGGGTCGAATCCCATGACACGCGCGCCGACCACGTCCGTCGCCACCGGATCGTCGCCGAAGCACCAGGACGTTCGGCGCGACCGGCGTGCCGGAGATCGGGCCGTTGCCCTCCATCCCCACGATGCCGTCGACGATCGCGTAGTCCGGACGGACGGCGGCAGCCACGTCAGGATCGCCTGCTCGAGTCCCGCCCAGTGCAACGCGTTCTTCGGCCAGCCGTAGACGCGGCCCGGGGACACAGCCGAAGCAGTTCTTGAGCGACAGCGTCAGTCCGGCCAGTGATGCGTCTTCATCTTCCGGCATCGAGATCACGACGTCCGCGTCGGTGATCGCGCGCGGAAGCCAGAGCGCACGCCAGCGCCGTGTACCGGCTGCGCGCAGCGGAACGCGGCGCGATGTCATCGATGTTCAGGTCGACGAACCGTGCGTCCACGCGCGTCCAGCGCCTCGAGCAACCCCGAGCTCGCGACGACGAACTGCGTGTCGCGACGATGCCCCGGCCCTCGCCCACCACGACGTCGCGGCGCCCCATCCGGCGGAGCCGCGACGACCGCCGCAGCCACGAGCCGCGGATCCGTGTTGATGGCGGTGTCCTCGTCGAACTCGACCAGGTTGGGCTTGAGCAGGACGCGCGCCCGCGGACGTCGGCACCGATCGCGCGGAGCCCCTCGCCGACGACGCCGTCCAGGCCGGCGTCGTAGCTCGTCGCGCGGAGCACGGCGACGCGCGCCGATCCCCGGCGGAGCGAACGCCGCCTCGTCCCACGGCCGCTCCTGCGGATGCCGAAGGATCCGACCGCCGACGACGGCGCGCGGCTCCCGCGACGCCCGCGGCGACGGCGGATCGCACCAGGAACGATCCGCCGGTCCATCGCGGCCATCAGCGCACCTCCAGGCGCGCAGAGCTCCGGGCCGGTCGCGATCGCCGCCCACGCGAGCGCGACCACGTCGTCCATGAACGCCGAGCGGTCGAACATGTCGAACACCGCGCGCTCGGACGCGCCGGCGTCGTCGTCCCCGTGGAGGCGGAGCGCAGCCGTGGCCAGCGCCACCGTCAGCCCGCCGTCGCGTTCCGCGCGCCACAACCGGCGGAGCGCCGAGGAGACCGCGCTGCTCCAACGCGGGGTCGGCGCGTTGCAGCGCCACGAGCGCGGCTGCGGTGGTCTGCGCGTACGGCTCGAGGTCCTCCCCGAGCACCACGCGGTTCCCGTAGTTCCAGCCGCCGCCGACGGTTTCGCGAGTCGCGCAGCATGCCGACGCCGTCCTCGATGGCCTTCGCGCCGGGCCGGAGCAACCGCGAGCGCCAGCACCGCGCCGGGCGGTTGGGTCGACCCACCCGAACGTCGACTCCGTCCAGGCCCAGCCGTGGAACGCCGCGTCGAACGGCACGTCGGCGGTCGACCGGGCGTCCGGCGCCAGCGCCGCCTCCAGGTGATCGAGCGCTCGCTCCCGGCCGTCCCCGGGCCGAGCCGCGATCGCCGCGAACGCCGTGGCCGAGTCGTTGACGACGACCCCGGCGTCGAGCGACACGGAGCCGTCGCCGGTCTGGTGCTCGCCGAGCCACGCCCGCCCTCGCTCGTCGTCGAGCGCGATCGTCGCCAGGGCGGTCGGTTCAGGCTCGGAGGGCAGGCCGATGCGCGGCCCGAAGCCGCCGTCGGCGTTCTGCGCCTCGCGCACGCGCGAGGCAAGGATCGTCCCGTTCCTCCCCACGCTTCGGTATCGGCACACCGAGGGCCGAACCTGTGCTCGAGCGCCGATCGGCCCCTCGCGGATCGTATCAGACGCCCAGGTCGCGCTCCCGCGCCCACGAGTCGAGCAGCTCCGAACGCCTCGTCTTCCGGGATCGAGCCGCGCTCCATCCGGAGCTCGAACAGATAGGCGAGCGCCTCACCGACCACGCGGCCCGGGCGGGATCCCCAGGTGCTTCATGACCTGCGCCCCGTCGATCGGCGGGCCGCAGCGCGTTCAGGTTCTCCTCCTCGGCCAGGCGGGCGATCCGCTCCTCCAGCTCGTCCTGCAGCTGCTCGAGCTTGCGCGCACGAGACACGTTGCGGGTGGTGCAGTCGGCGCGGGTCAGCTGGTTCAGCCGATCCAGCAGCGGCCCGGCGTCGCGCACGTAGCGCCGGACGGCGCTGTCGGTCCAGCCGTCGCCGTACCCGTGGAACCGGAGGTGGAGCTCGACCAGCTTGCGGACGTCCTCGACCATCGGGTTGGAGTAGTGCAGCTCCTTCATCCGCGCCTCGGCCATCCGCGCGCCGACGACCTCGTGATGGTGGAACTGCACCGCCGTCCGGCCCGATCGACCGCGTCTTCGGCTTGCCGATGTCGTGCAGCAGGCGCGGCCAGGCGAAGCACGCAGGTCCGGCTCGCACCGTTCCACGACGGCGTACGTGTGCCGCAGCACGTCCTTGTGCTGGTGGACGGGGTCCTGCTCGAGTTGCAGCGCGGACAGCTCCGGGAGGAACAGGTCGGACAGGCCCGTCTCGACGATCAGCGCCAGTCCCGCCGACGGTTTCGCGCCGACGAGCAGCCTGTCGAGCTCGGCGTGGATCCGCTCGGCCGACACGATCGAGAGCGTTCGCGCATCTCGGTGATCGCCGCGCACGACGCGTTCGGCCGGCGTCGACGTCCAGCTGCGACACGAACCGTGCGGCACGCAACATGCGCAGCGGGTCGTCGGAGAACGCGACCTCGGGCTCGAGCGGCGTGTCCAGGCGTCTTGCCGCCAGGTGCTTCACCCCGCCGAACGGGTCGACGAACTCGCCGTCCGGCAGCCGGACCGCCATGGCGTTGATCGTGAAGTCGCGTCGCGACAGGTCGGTCTGGATGTCCTTCGCGAACGTCACCGCGGGCTTGCGGTGCTCCTCCGCGTAGACCTCCTCGCGGAACGTCGTGATCTCGAAGAGCTGCGCGCCCTTGCGCGCGCCGACCGTCCCGAACCGCACGCCGACGTGGTACCGGTTGTCCGCCCAGCCCTGCAGCACCTTCGGTCGGTCTCGTGAGGTTTGGCCGACGGTCGCGAGGTCCATGTCCGGCGACGTCCGGCCGAGCATCGCGTCGCGGACCACTCCGCCGACCAGGTACAGCTCGAAGCCGGCGGCGTTGAAACGCTCGCCGAGCTCCTTCGCCACCGGGTCGACATCGATCGTGGCCATCACGCAGTCACGATACCCTTCGACCTTGTCCGGACCCGCCGCGGTCCGTGGACCAGATGCCCGTGTGGCTCGGGCTGCTGTGGACCATGCCGAACACGCTCATCCGGCATGGTCGTCGGGTTATTCACGTTCCAGGTGCCGCGGCTGGACGGCGCGATCATCTTCGACAAGGAGCCGCGCGGGCGTGACGAAGCTGATGCTCCGCTTCCACCGGACCGCGATGACGGTGGGTTTCGTGATCGTGGGGGCGCTCCCCGTCGAGGGGCAGCTCTCCCGACACGAGCGGCATCACATCAGGCAGTACTGCGCGCTGGGTCCGTTCTTCCTCCCCGTGTACTTCGGGCTCGCGATCCCGTACGGGTATCGGCGGCACCCGCTGGAGGTCCGCGCGCGGCAGCGCGGCGGGTGAGATCCCGCGGAGCGGACCTGAGACCGTCGGAACGGTGCTGCCGCGCGTGCGACGAGCGCCGATCCATGACGCCCATCAGCGCCAGGTCGAAGTCGTGCGGGTTCGTGGACGTGCGCCGCGCCTCGTCCTCCGCGACAAGCCCTTCCTTCACCAGCTGCACGAGCGCCTGGTCGAACGTCTGCATGCCGTAGTAGTCGCCCTCCGCGATCACCTCGGGGATCGAATCGGTCTCGTCGGGGTCGACGATCCGGTCGAACACGCGTCCGGTGTTCATCGAGCACCTCGACCGCCGGCACGCGGCCCTTGCCGTCGGCGCGCTGGACCAGCCGCTGGGCGACGATGCCGCGCAGCGAGCCGGCGAACGACGAGCCGGACCTCGCGCTGCTGGGACGGCGGGAACGAGGTCGAGCAGCCGGTTGATCGTCTCGACGCAGTCGATCGTGTGCAGCGTCGAGATGACCAGGTGACCGGTCTCGGCGGCCTGGATCGCGGAGAGCGCCGACTCCGGGTCGCGGATCTCGCCGATGAAGATGACGTCGGGATCCTGGCGGATCACGTGCTGGCGGAGGCGTTCGCGTAGCGAGTCGGTGTCGATCCCGACCTCGCGCTGCTGCGACGATGGAGAGCGCGTCGTCGTGCACGACCTCGATCGGGTCCTCGACCGTCACGATGTGCGCGCGTCGCGTGTCGTTGATGTGGCCGATCATCGACGCGATCGTCGTGGTCTTCCCCGTCCCGGTCGGACCGGTGATCAGCACGAGCCCGCGCGGCGAGTCCGCCAGCGTCCTCATGACCTCCGGCGAGACGGAGCTCGTCGAACGTCGGGATCTCCGGAGCGCACGCGACGGATCGCCAACCCGACCACGCCACGCTGACGGAACACGTTCACGCGGAAGCGGCCGACGCCGGCGAGCGTGATCCCGAGGTCGGCCTCGCTCGACGCCTCGAACTCCCGCTTCTTGTGGTCCGACATCAGCTCCATCCCGAACGCCTCGGTGTCGCTCGGCGTCAGGGACGGGAATGGGTGGGCTGGAGGTCACCGTCGACACGGATGAACGGGACGTTGCCGACCTTCAGGTGCAGGTCGCTCGCGCCGCGCTCCACCGCGTATCGGAGCAGCTCGTTGATCTCCATCCGCTCTCGCTCGTTCTCGGTCGTGTCGAACACGCGACACGCCGTCCGTGCCTACGCAGACCATCAGGCACGTTCCTGCGCTACCCAAAGCACGAAGCTGCGGCACCTCGGCGACGACCGCGACCCGGATGCATAGAATCCCGCGATGACCTGCGAGATCGCTGTCAGAGGTACACCGTGACGGCGGGGCGACCCGCCTCGGAAGCGGCGTCGACCCGCCTCGCACTCCTCGAACGGGGGCACGCCGAAGGGCGTCGAAGGCTCGACGGGTGCCGGCACGAGGCCGAGCGGCTCGAAGGGCGGTCGTGGCGCGAGCCGTACGACGCCGCGCAAGACCGAGACCCGGACCGAGGTATCGGCCGGAGGGGTGGTCTACCGGCGACGGCGACGACGGCATCGAGATCGTGCTGGCTGCCCGACCGGACCCGTCGCGGGGACCTGGCGTGGGGCCTCGCCAAAGGAGGGATCGAGGCGGACGAGTCCGTCGAACGCAGCCGCCGTACGGGAGGTGCGCGAGGAGACGGGGATCGACGCCGAGATCGAGGCGTCGCTCGGCGAGACGCGCTACTTCTACGTGTGGGAGGACGTCCGGATCCGCAAGACCGTGCACTTCTTCCTCATGCGGGCGACCGGCGGCGACCCGCCGACCGGGACGACGAGATGGAGGACGTGCAGTGGTTCGCGCTGGATCGAGTGCGCTGAAGCGCGCCGCCTACCGCGGTGAACGCGAGGTCCTCGGGCGCGCGGCCGAGCTCCTGCGCTGAACATCGCGGTTCCCGGCCGCGCGCGGACCGCTCCCGATACGATGAGGCGCCGTCATGACCATCAGCCGGGCCGCACGCGGCCTCCTCGCGCTCGCGATCTTCCTGGTCGCCACGTTGGTGGACACGACGGCGGGGCCACGCGCAGGGCTCCGTACCGGTCACGCTCACGCTCGTGTCGCAGACTCCGTGGAGCACCTTGAAGGATCCGATGCTCGACCTGGCGATCCGGGCCGATAACGCCGGTGCCGACGCGATCGGCGACCTCACGCTCAGGCATCACGATCGGCTCGGCGGTCCGCTCGCGCACGGCGTACGAGACGTCGCTCACCGCGGGGCCCAGACTGCCGATCTTCGCCGCCACGCTCCCGAGAAGGACGCGGTCGAAGCCGAGGGGACGCGGCGGTTCCGCACCTCGGTCGACCTTTCGACGATCGGCGGCATCAGCCGGACGGACTCGTTGGTCTACCCCATGCGGATCGATCTTCGGACCGCCGGCGTGCAGGTCGCCGTCATCGACACGGCGGTCATCTTCGTGGTCCGGACGCCCGAGGTCCCGCTCCTGGTCTCGACGACGATCGGAGCTGACCGCACCCCGGCGCTCGATCCCGACGGGCGGCTCGTCGACACCGCGTTCCAGGCGTCGCATCGCGCCGGGTGGCTCCCTGTCGGCGCAGGTGACCGCGCTCGACCGGCTGGCGAGCGGAACCCGGGTCAGCCCCATCGACCTGGTGATCAACCGTCGCTGCTCGACCAGCTGAGCCGGATGGCCGACGGAGTACGAACGCGCCGACGGCAGCACCGTGGAAGGAGGGCGCGGACGGTGCCGCCCGCGCCGCCGCCATCCTCGCCGAGCTCCGTCACGTGGTCTCCTCGGCGCTCATCCACGTCTCGGCGATGCCGTTCTCCGCGCCGACGATCCCGTCGTTGATCGCGAGCGGTCTCTCCACGGACCTCGCCACCCAGCAGGCCGCAGGTCGTGAGCTCGTGCACGGTGCGCGATCCTCGACGTCGGGCCGGGCTCGGCGGTCGTGCGCCCTCCGGAGAGGGCCTTGGACGACGCGGCGGTGACCGCGCTGGTCGCGCTCGGCGCCACGACGATCCTGGGCGACGCCGACACGGTCGAACGCCCGCCGCAGCCGAACGAGTTCGCGCCGCCGCCCACCGCGACGCTGGCGGTCGGCGGCCAGACGGTCGACCTGGTGCTCCCCGACGCCGGGCACCCAGGCGTTGCTCGCGCAACCGGGGTTCCTCGGAGGACGCCGGTCCGGGCCGCGCAGGCGTCGATCGGCGAAGCTCGCGACCATCTGGCGAGAGAACAGCCGGGTGCCGTCGCAGCCGCGGGATCAGCGTGTCTGTTGCCGGCGGGGCTCCCGGCGCGGTTCTGGGTGCGTTCCTCGGACGGCTGGCGTCCGCGCCGTTCCTGCGGCCGGTGCGCCGCGCGCCGACCTGGTGGCGCAGGTCCCGCCGCCCGCGGCACCGAGCGTCATCGCGACTCCGCGATCGAGCGCTTCTCCTCCACCTACGTCGAAGGCACGTCAAGCACGCGCGTCGCGACCTGCTGGCGCTTCCGATCGATGCTCGTCGAGTCCACGCCTCTGCCCGATCGGCTCGGTCTCTGCGCTCGCTCTACGCCGAGTCCGCCGTGTACCTCGGCGACGAGGCCGCAGGGCGAGCGTGGATCGATCACGTCGACGCATGGTGACGCAGCGACGTCTTCTCGCGAGCCGTCCCCGACACCAGCCAGGTCGTTCACGTTCCTGTCGGAACCGCGTCGATCCCGCTGCGGATGGGCGATCCCGGCGAGCTCCCCGATCCGGTTCACGCTGCAGCTGCCGATCGAACCGCTTCCGGTTCCCCGAGGGTGATCGGAAGGTCGTGACGCTCACCCAGCCGAACCAGATCGTGACGTTCGAAGCGACCGCGCTGGCGTCGGGGCAGGGAACCATCGAGGTCGTGGTCCGCGCCCCGTCGGGACGCGCGATCCGCCAGACGAAGCTCACACGTCAGTTCACGGTCGGTCAACCGCGTCGCCCTCATCGTGACCGGGGTGGCGGCGTTGGTCCTGGTCGGTCTCTGGTCAGGAGGTTGTTCCGACGTCGACGACGTCATAGAGCCCGACCCGGCCAGTCCGTTGGACGACAGCGGGCGTGCGTTCGTGCGCGACACCGCCGTCATGTCGGTCGGCACGACGCTGTCGCGGATCACCGGATACCTGCGGCTGTCGGCGCAGACCGGCGGCGCTGGGCGTCGAGCGCGCTCGGCAACACGTACGCCACCGCCAACACCACGCCGAACATCGATGTACGAGCTGGTGCTGGGCGGGATCCTGCACGTCCGTCTTCGTACCGGTGTTCGTCGAGATGGCTTCAGAAGCACGGCCGCGACGAGGCGTGGATGGTCGCCGACCGCGTCCTGACCCTCGCCCTCGTGGTGTTGAGCCGGCGTCGCCATCGTCGGGCGCGATCTTCGCGCCGCAGATCATGCGGCTGTACCTGCTCGGCCTCGGACGCGCCGACAAGGAGGCGCAGATCGAGCTGGGCGCGTTCTTCCTCCGGTGGTTCATGCCGCAGATCGTGTTCTACGGGGTCGGGCGCGGTGGCGACCGGACTGCTCCGAAGCGGAACGGAAGTTCGCCGCGCCGATGTTCGCGCCGATCCTCAACAACCTCACGGTGATCGCCACGTTCGGCGTCTACGCGCTGCTGGTCGGGGGCGGAACGACCTCCGTCGAACAGCATCACGTTCGCCGAGAAGACCGTCCTGGCGGCCGGGACGCACGTTCGGCGTGGCCGCGATGACGCTGCCGGCGCTGTGGCCCGTCGCTCGGAGCCTCGGGTTCCGCTGGCATCTCGCTTCGACTGGAACCACCGCGGTGCGTCGGCTGGGCAAAGCTCGCGCTCTGTGGGTCGTCGTCTACGTCGTGGCGAACCAGATCGCCTACATCGTGATCATCGTGTTCACCGGCAAGTTCACCGACGGCTACCAGATCTACGCGGAGCGCGTTCATCCTCGTTCCAGCTCCCGCACGCGATCGTCGCCGTGTCGATCTTCACCGCGCTCCTGCCCGCCGATGTCCGGCCGATGGGACGGCCGGCGACATCGACGGACTGCGCACGCTGTTCTCGCGAGGGGTGCGCGACACGGATCTTGACCTGGAAGTCCCCGCGCCCCGGGTGGAGCAGGCAGCCACCATCCGGAAGCATGCGTCCCCGGGTCGCCCGTCCGGTAGACCCGCTCGTGTTCGCCGCTCCGCGGGGATCCGGCCGGAAGGCGGCGCGCCCGTCAGCTCCGGCTTTCGCCAGTAGCCCACCGCCATGTAGCGGCTCTTGACGGCAATCTCACCGATCTCCCCGGCCCCGACCTCGTGGCCCGCTTCGTCGAGCAGCGAGGACCTCGACATCCTCACGCGGCTAGCCCACGGGCATGATACCCCCGAGAGCGGGTGTCCTTGCCGATCAAGTAATGACGAATGAGCTTCGCTTCGGTGGCTGCAGACTGGTGACCAGCAGGCACTCCGGGGACGTGTATTGCTGGTAGAGCTCCACGTCACGCCGGGAGAGCGGTGCGCCTCCCCGGGAGATCAGGCGCAGTCTGCGGGAAACGATTCCCTCCCGGTCAGGGTGCGGAGCCATTCGCTGCTGCCATCGCCCCGATCAAGACGGTGATGCCCTCCCGGATCAACCAATCCGAGAAGCCGGCGACCCCGACCTGTTTCGAAATCCAGCGGAAAAGAGCGCGTCGCCCGTTGAGGAGGCGCTGAAGGTCGCGTTCGTGGAGGCGCCGAAGCAGTACGAGGTCGTCGGCGTGAGGCAGGTCATTCCGGGGCAGAAACCGAACAGGTTGGTGCGGCTCCTGGTATGAGTGTAGCACGTTGCGATGGTTATCGACGACGCCCTTGGGCTGACCGGTGGAACCGGAGGTGTAGAAGATAAACGAGAAGGCATCCGGCGAGATCGCTAGGCCGGGGTCTCCTGGAGATCGTCGCGAGGATCTCGTCGACGTTGAGGAGGAGTCCGCGTCCTGGGTGAGCTCCCGCGCCAGCGGGGAGCACTGCTTCTTCTCGGTCACCAGGAAGCCGGGCCTGCAGCATCCTCCAGCATCAAGGCCGTCCTGGCGAAGGATACGCCGGATCAGCGGCACACAGATTTTCCGCCTTCAGGACGCCGAGGATCGCGGCGATCATGGGAGCATCGTGGCTCGAAGAGCAGCGCGACCGGCTCCGGCCCTCTCCCCGCCGGTCCAGGATGGCGTGCGCCATGCGGTTCGCCGCGCGGCATTCAGCGCCGCATAGGTGAGGGCGTGGCTCCCGGTGTGACTGGACCGCCAGCCGCATCGGGATGCCGGCGCACCTGCTGCTCGAAGCGCTCCGGGATGGACTGCTCGATCGCCGCCAGCGGGAGCTCCGACGAACGGTGTTAGATGGATGGACGCATCCGCGCCTGAATAGCCTTCTGCCGCGCCAGGTGTCGGTGCTCGCGCACAAGCGATGGAAACACTCAGGGATCTCTTTCATTCTGATCGATGTAATCCGAGGAGCCGCAGGGAGACTCTTGTGTCAGCGGCGAGGCACGTTCCTGCTGAGGCTTTGCCCAGCGTGCGTGGAGAACCGGTTCCGCGACCTACCGGGCTTCTTCTCCGTGACGCGCCGGCGCTTCGTCCTCCAGCGTATCTTCCAGCTCGACGAGGAGGCGAGCCATCTCTTCCTGCTCGACACGCTCGGCCTGGTTTTGGAGAATGGCGACCGCCAGGCCCGCGCACCGTGGGCGCCTCGAAGAAGGCCCGCGGCGGGACCTCTACCTGGAAGTCTCCCGGATCGCGAGGCTGCGTCGCCAGCAGCGAGTGGCCTCCCAGGTGGAGGAAGTCGTCGTGGCAGCCCACGGCTTCCGAGATCCAGATGTTCGGCCCAGAGCGCGGCGAGCGTCTCTTCGACCGGGAGTGCGCGGCGGGGCGAAGGGGTCTCCAGCAACGGGCGGCGCGCGGCTCGGCGGCGGCAGGGCTCGGCGATCCACCTTGCCGGTCTGTCAGTGGGAGGCATCGAGAACACGACGAACGCCGTGCGGGATCACCTGGCGTCGGGCAGTTTCGCCGCGAGGACGCGTCGCAGCTCGGTGACCGTGGGCACTCGCGTGCCGCTCGCGACGAGATAGGCGACAGGCGTTGGTCGCCGGGGAGATTCTCCCGACTGACAACGGCGCGCCTCCTTCACCGCGTCGAGAGCAAGCAAGCGCCTGCTCCACCTCCGCGATTTCGACGCGATGGCCGCGGATTTTCACCTGGAAGTCTTTGCGCGGCCCAGGTGGAAGAGGACAGCCATCCGGGTAGCATGCGGCCCAGATCGCCCGTACGATAGATACGTGCGCCGGGATCTTCTGGGTCGGGGAGAAATTGCGGCCGCCGTGCGCATCTCGGCTGCCTCCAGTAGCGAGCAGGAAATGGCGACTCTTGACCTGGCGATCATCGCCGACCTGCATGGTGCAGCCGACCCTCTGGCCGTCGTCGTCCAGCAGCAGGACCTCCGTGCCTCTACGCGGCGTAGCCACGGGCACGGCCGGTCCGTGATCTCCGGTCTGCTTGTCGATCGGAATGCCTCCGGAGAGACTCCGGTTTCCAGCGATCCCGAAAGGCGTTGACGGCGAGGACGCAGTCATCCGAGAAAATGCTTCTTATGAGAGCTCGACGTCCACTCTTGCCGGGCGGGCTCGGAGCCGGCAGAGGACGCAGACGCAGGCTCCGGAAACGCTTCCTTGCCGCTCAGAGTGCTCACAAAACCGCGGAAGGTGGAGGCGACGGCGGAGAGGTGCCGTGATTCGCTGCCTGGATGATCCAGTCGGCAATCCAGCGAGCGCACGCCTGCCTTCTGGACATCGAGCGAGGACCGGGCGGCCGCACCCGTCAGCAGCGTCTATGATAGGCCCACGGGCCGGACGCCAGCTTACCGGTCCGGTCTTCGGCGCAGGTGAACCCAGCCGTAACTT
>ERZ1370068.9835-contig-8583_pt1 | contig 57075 bp, 87 predicted proteins | sample MGYA00561227_ERZ1370068 | MGnify/ENA primary metagenome ERZ1370068 (study PRJEB38410, sample SAMEA6850437) | metagenome | study: Metagenomic assessment of the ecological functions of the soil: analysis of the soil microbiota associated with the... | reverse complement strand
CAGTTACGTATTGCTTGACAAGCGAAATATGAAGAACCGTGTTCGTGGCTCGTGGTCGTGCTCGTGCCCGGCACTAACGATTGAGACTTTGTGAGAGACGGAGAAGCATTTGGATCACTCGATCGTAGCCGGCGCGTAATTCCTGATACGTTTCGTTGGAGATGTATTTCAAATCTCTGGCGAGAAGTAACTGATAACAAACTTCCCAGCCGAGCCTGCTCGCGATGCCGCTATGAACTGCCGATACTCCCGGCTACCGAGCCTCATCGCTCCCTCCATGAGGTTCATGCCCGACCGGAGGTTGCCGCCCGTCGCATCTGGTCCACGAGACTAAAAGTCTCTTCCCTTGGAAACACCTTGGTCGTCGCAGTAGGTTTTGAGCGCCTAACTGATGCGCCAGCTTAAAGACATCCAGATCCTCTACGCTTTTCATTTCGATTCCTCCCAAAGAACGAGCACGAAACACGAACACGGCTATTACCACGTTCTGGATTCTCGAAACGTCGAAATGACAGCTCCTTAGAACACTTCACGTTTTCGAATTCCGAAACGTGGAAACAAACGCTCTACCCGCTTCCGTATCGGGCTGCTCGTTCCTTCACCAGAAACCCGATCTTCCGTTTCTTGACTCGGTGGTGGGGCCATGAGTTCCCGGATCGCATCGAAGACCACCCTAAATCCGGGCGTCGTGTCTTTTTTTTTCGAGCGCTTCCAGCTTCCGAGCCAGGTCCCTTGTGGGTTGCGACTCATTTCCCCGAAGCCGGACGAAGGCTCCCGTGCAGCTCTATGTTTACTTGAATCGCCCGTTCGCTATTGAGAACCGTCGATAACATCGCAATCCCTTTGCTCCGTGAAGACAAGAGGAGCATACCACTTCTGACCGCCTTCGGCCCACTGCCTTGAGGTCGCAAATTTGACGACCTCAGAGATCGAACTCTCCTCCGCGGTCAACTGAAACACTGAAGCTCATCTGAAATTCGATCGGTTACGCCTAACCTGCTCGTTGAGTCGCTTGGTACTTACACCATACAAAAAAGCGAGATCGGCATCGAGCATGACTTTGTGACCTGGAGTCAAGAATAGAACGCCTCAATACGCTCGCGGGTAAGTATGGTAGTCACTGAAATTCCGGCGCGTTAAAGACGAGGATAAAGTTAGCGCTGAAAGCGGGGAGGAGGAACCACCGTGATCGTGAACCGGAGAACTGCCGTGTTCGTGGCTGACAAAACACGTGCTCGTGGCTCGTGATCGTTCAGACCCCGCCTACGATAACTCCTCACTATGAAATTTGAGGCATTTTAGCGATATGGGCTCGATCTGACAAGGGAAATCTCAAAGGCAAGGATGAAAGCTGAATTATGAAAGCTGAAACCTTTTCTAAAACTTCCGCTTTGCCATTCCAGCCTTAGTTTTACGTACAATCGTTACGAAAATAGCCATCAATTGGTCCGCCTCGTTTGTCAAAGGCTCCAGTTGGTCTCGCCTGCAAAGTCTTGCTCCTTCCAGCAGCTCCAGCCAATACGCCGTCTCCTCAAGTTCCTGCATGCCACCTTCAATCTTGCTAATGAAATCTGGTTGACCTTGGCTCGTTGCGCGTCCCGAAAGTGTGTCTCCCACGGAGGTCGCCAGATCTCAAGAGCTGGTCACCAAGCACTTGGGCCTCTCTTCTTTTCGGTAACTGGGAATAGGAGCGCTGATGATTATTCAACAGAACTGTTTCGTGCGTTCCTTGAGATCGCCTTCTTTGATTCTTCCGTTTTCAGCTCTCATCTTTTCATCTTCGCCGTTGGAATCTCCTTTCATCCTGCCGCTCTCGCTTTTCATGGTTTCTGCCTGTTTCAGCTTTCCGTTTTCATCGTTTCGTCATCTCCTGCTGCACGAACCTTGTTCGCCCTCGTTCCTGGCGGAACTTCCACGTTTCGAGAATTCTCGAAACCTCGAAATGATGCCCCCGTTAACTTCCAAACTTTTCGGCATTCCGAAAATATGGAAAAACGATCAAGGTTCAGGCGCTAGAAGGCAAGAAAATAGTAATTGACGGGCGCTTAGAATTCTTCTCGCTGTGGTGGTTCCGAACTCTCACCGGAGTAGTTCATCCGCGCTGTAGTGCGAAAAATACCCCCTCCGCCACTGCTGGCAGTCAAAGGGCTCGCCAGAAACAGAGGGCAAGGAACGCAACGCATCCACCGGGCCTAAACTGTCGCTCAACGCCCGGACGGCCTGTTGTCGAAGTTCCTGTTCGGTAAGTCGTTTAGCCATGGGCTGCTACTTCATTTAAGTATGCCTGCCAGGGTTTAGGAACCCGTAAAGCGAGCCCCAGGCGCGGAGCCCGCCGTAATACTACATCGTCACAAGTCAACATGATCTCCGCCCCTCCAGCCTCTGCCGATGCCAAATGTGCAGCATCTAGCGCGGGGATGCCTTAGCTGCGCGATCTGTCGAGTTCGTTCCTCGTCAGATCGTTCACCGCGATTGATCGCCCGATCGGGCTTCCGCAAATGGCAATCTCTGTCCCGGACGGTCGGGTTTGGGGTGTTTCGGCATTTTCAAAAGAAAGCACCCAGGGACTACACACCAAAGTGTCGCTGCTCTTCAACAATACGTCTCAAGACTTCAAGCACTGCTTGGGGTCTCACAGATCGGATTCGCTCCTGGCCTTGATCGTCAAAGGGACGGTTGAAACAACAGCTTAGATCGATATATAGCTGCATCCTAGTTGCCCGAGGTGGTCATTCCTGCGCTTCGCCCGCGTCTCATGCCTGCAACCCGGAATTCCTAGCGTCACTCTTTTCGCTCGGTAAGGGTTGTCTCCTTGCGTGGGATAAAAGAACTGCATGAGATTATCAAAGTCTGGGGAATCTCCCAGCGCGTTAAGACAACGATGAATGATCAAAACTGAAGTGGAGAAACTACCGTGATCGTGATCCGGAGAACTCGCCAGTGTTCGTGGTCTCGTGCTCGTGGGTCGCCCCGCCTACGTGATAACTCCCGACTATGAAAGTTAAAGAGGCATTTTTAGCGATATGTCCCGGTTCTAACAAGGGAGTGAGCCGTGGCGTATTCGAACGGAAATATGACGCCATTCCTGTCGGGCCGAGGTCCTGATGCTTCACTGTTCGTCGTATTGTGTCATGTACTGCGAACTGGTCTGGGTCGCCTTGGCAATCTGCCGCCGCCTCAGCGTCAAGACGGCCGCGCTGACATCGGTGTTGGGACGAACTTCATCTCTTGGTTGGGTCAATGCTACTGCAATATGACTTTTCCTAAGTATTCATCTGGGTGATAAACCCCGTGCCAAACGCCCTCCATGTCGATGAGCGCGATCGGCCCGTGTTCCGCACTAACACGGACCTCTTTGATAATGAACCGGGTGCCACGGTCAAGGACTGTCTCACCTGATTTAACGTCCCTTGCCTTATGTTCGATAATTTTCATTCTGCTCCTCACTATCCCCCTTCACTGCTAGCTACGCCGAGGAAGGAGAACCAAAAACAATCTTAGGAAACAGATAATCCCTTAAACGGTGCGTGTCTTGACAGTTGGCGACATTCGATTGACACCTCGACCAACCTCTTGGAGCAGCTCGTTGTGTAAAAGCGAGCAGAGGGAGCTAGAAGCTCCAGCGGGGACCCAGACAATGAATGCTATGGAGGAGTCCTGTGAAGATTATCGCTGCTGCTGTTGTTCGTGCAGGTGGCCCTCCTGGAACATCTGGCATCCGGCTAGCATTGTGGGTCTTCCGCGCTCGCATCTGCATCGCCCGGCTCGCAAAGGATCCGCTCGAAACGAGAATGTTCAGCTTGCCGGGAGGAATCTAACAAGCTAAGTTGACGAATCGAGGAGCCGCAGGTAAAATTATTTTGAATGAAATTACTGGTAACCCTAGAACGCGACGAAACTGGGATTTTTGTCGTCGAGTGCCCCTCCATCCCCGGGTGTATTTCCCAAGGCAAGACCGAGCAAGAGGCGATCGCTAACATTCGTGAAGCGATTGTCGGCTGCCTCGAAACCAGAGCGGCCAACGGAATGCCGCTAACCGTGGACGTCCGCGAGGTGGAAGTCAACCTCTGATGGCCCAGCTTCCGGCTATCTCCGGGAGCGGAAGCGGTTCGTGCATTCAAGCGGGCTGGTTGGCGGGAAGATCGTCAGCGCGGCAGCCATGTCATTCTTATCAAAAACGGGCCATCATGCTACCCTTGTCGATTCCTCAACACCGCGAACTGGCACCCGGAACGCTCCGCGCTCTCATCCGTGCATCCGGTCTCAGTGTCGAAGAATTTGTCGCCCTCCTATAGCTAGCTTTCGTTGGCGATCCTGCGCCGTTCGGCCGAGCTCGCGGCCGAAGCCGGTGTCGTCGAGCACCATGAACAAAACATTGGGGGCGCCGTCTTTCGCCCGCAGCGGCGCGGCCAAGCCGGCTCGGACTCGCCGATGGTCCGGCCCATGCGGCCGGGGAAAGAGGTTCCGGTTTGTATTGTTTCAGTGCCATGTTGCTTCTCCTTGCCCTTCGACGAGCTCAGGCCAGGCTCTCAAAGTGACTGACTCCGGTAACGGAGCCAATTCCACGCAACGACATGCGGAGGTCGAAATCTCTGCGATTGAAAGAGCTGGTACGGCGGATGCCGCAGGGGGTTGCCTGCGCGGAGGCGCATCCGCCGTACCAGCCAGCGCCGCCATGTACGCGGCCGCTATCTTTAGCTTGCACTTCCGCGGTCCCCTTTGAGAGCTTCATTAAGTGTTTTGACGAACACCTCGTCATTGAACGGCTTCACGCAGGAAGGCAACACCTACGCTCTTTTTGTAAACGAACGACCTTCCGGTTTCTGGCCGAGTCTATGTTCGAGCAACCTACGCTCGACTATCGGGAATTTCCTCATTTTGAAGTTCGAAATTCCTTAGAAGCCCAAACGGAACAATGTGCTGCGCGGCTTCAACGGCGTAACATCGAGCTCAATGGGGCTAGACATTTAACCTCCGATTGCGCTAAGAGGCTTTTAGATTCGCTTGGTCTTTTTTACCGGAAGGAAATAAGTGACGCAGTATTTGATGGGGCTCGACCTCGGCGGCAAGAAGGGCCGCTGCTTGCTTCTTGACGTGGAGTCTGGCGCGGCGGTGAGCACGTGTCGCCCTTGGCAACACCGGATGACCGCCGGGTTCGGCTACGACCTCGATACCGTCGACGTGTGGCGCTGCTTCGGTGAAGCCGCGCGCGAGGCGATGGCCAAGGTCGGTGCCCGGCCGCAGGATGTCTTGGCGGTCTCTACCACAGGCATGCGCCATGGGTCGGTGGTGGTTGGACGCCGGTGGGGAAATACTGCTCGCAACCCCGACACGGGATGCGCGCGGTGCGATGCATGGCCTGCGGTTGGCGGCCGAACGCGGGCGTGAGTTTCACGAGCGCACGGGACACTTTCCCGCGCCGTTGTTTACGGCTTCGCTCCTACTGTGGATGGCGGACTCAGCGCCAGAGCTTCTCGGCCGGGCACACGCAGTATTGGGACTGAGCGATTGGTTGGCATATCGGCTGTCGGGAAAGATGGTCGCTGAGCCGTCCGTAGCGAGCGAAAACGGCCTGTTCGAAGTGGGCGCGAGGCGGTGGGCGGATGACCTCATTCGCTCGCTAGGCTTGCCACGACATCTGTTTCCGGAGGTAGTCTCGTCGGGCACCTCGCTTGGGCCACTCGGCAAAGATGCGGCTGCACATCTGGGTTTGCAGCCGGGCATTCCGGTGGTCACTGGTGGCGGCGATACACAGTGTGGTCTGCTTGGAGCGGGCGTGGTTGACTCCGGCCAGATGGGTATTATCGCCGGATCGACGATGCCGCTGCAATGGGTGCTCGAGCGCGAGTTTACCGACGCTGAGGCGCGCCTGTGGACGTCGCACCATATCGCGCAGGGGCGCTGGACGCTTGAGTCCAATGGCGGGCCGAGCGGCGACATGATCGATTGGCTGGCTGGCGTAATCTATTCAGGATTGGGCGATCCCGCGGCGGCGCTGTTTGCCGAAGCCTCCCAAAGTGTTGTCGGCGCCGAAGGGATCGTATCGACCCTGGGAGCCGAGGTGTTCAACGCCAGCCGCCTGCGGCTGCCCTCGGGCATCTGACATTGTCGCCGATGATGGTGGCCGACGATCCGTCACGCCGGCGCCACCTGTCGCGAGCAGTTGTCGAAGGTTTGGCCTTCGCGTTAAGGGGCAACCTTGAGCTTCTGCAAAAGGCGGTGCAGAACGGATCGGTCCAATCGATCCGATTGGCCGGCGGGATGTCAAAAGCGCATTTTTCGCACAGCTTCTCTCGGATGTGCTCGGCGTGCCGGTTGAAGCAGCCCAGGTGCCGGAGTGCTCGGCGCTTGGCGCTGCCATTTGCGCCGGCGTCGGAGCGCCGTCTTTATGGCAACGTTGTCGATGGAGCCAAGCGGTTTTGCCTGCGGACTGCGCAGCTTTGTGCCTGATCCGTCGCGGCGTGCGGCCTATCAGTTGTACTACGATCGCTGGCTTGAAGTAGGCGCGGCACGTCAGAGGCTGACGAGCTCGCCGAATCGAACGCGATAGAGGCGATCATGGGGAAAGCGGCCGAAAATAGTGCGCGCGACGCGTCCAAGACCAGCGCCTCGCGGCCCAACATCCTGGTGACCGCAGCGATGGATGAGGAAGGGTTGGCAGCGCTGCGCCAGCTTGGGGAAGTGCGCTATGAGAGCTTTCGCGAACATTTGCGGCTACTCGCCGGCGAGGATCTCGTCGAGGCGCTCGCCGGGGTGCAGGTGTTCATCACCGAGGTGGACGCGGTGGACGCCGAGGTGTTGAGCAAAGCGCCGGATCTGCGGGTGGTCGTTTCCTGCCGTGGTAACGCGGTCAACGTCGACATCGACGCGTGCACGGCGCATGGGGTTTTAGTGCTCACGACGCCGGCTCGCAACGCGGACGCGGTGGCCGACCTCACGGTCGCTTTCATGCTGATGTTAGCGCGCAAGCTGCCGCAAGCGATACAGTTCCTCCATCAGCCCGGTGAAGAAGGCGATGTCGGCCGCATGGGCCGGGCCTTCGAAGGCCTAAAGGGCCACGAGTTGTGGCATAAGACGATCGGCATCGTCGGTTTGGGCGCCGTCGGGCAGCGCGTGGCCAAGCGTCTTCAGCCGTTTGGCGCGCGCGTCATCGCCAACGATCCACCTTTCGCCTGGAAAAATGATGCTCCTCGAGGTCGAGTCGGTCTCGCTGGAACAGCTCCTTGTTGAGAGCGACTTCGTCACCCTCCATGCGGCCGTAACCGACGAATCCCGGGCGCTGCTCGGCCCCGCAGAGATTGCGAAGATGAAGCGGGAGGCATACCTGGTCAACACCGCGCGCGTCCCTAGTCGATCAAACGGCGCTCATCTCGGCGCTCAAGGAAGGGCGCCTTGCAGGCGCGGCGGTGGACGTGTTTCCCATCGAGCCGCCGGGCTTGGATCATCCGCTGCTCCAGCTTGCGAATGCTGATCGCCACGCCGCACGTCGGCGGCAACACCTTCGAAGTCTTCTCGCACCAGGGCGCCATCGTGGCGACGGACCTGGCTGAGCTTCTGCGCGGCAAGCAGCCGCGCCATGTCGCCAACCGCGAAACCCTCGAGCATTTTAGTTGGACAGCGCCGCGGCCGGTGCCCCACCCGAGGTTCTCGCGCGGCTGCGGCAGAACTCGCGGCCGTCGGTGACCGACCTTCCCGTCGATAGCGAGAGAAACCTCGTCGGCTCCGAAGGTACGCGCCGGTTTTGCGCACCGAAGCACCGCGTGCAACGAAGAAGGAGGGTCTGTTGTCCGGACTCAAGAACACTTTCTCGGTCATCGATCGGAGAGCCGTTGAGACCACCGCTATGCCGGGCGCCGAGCCGCGAAGAGATCACTCAACGGCCACCAGGACGGCAGCCCGCTTGAGGGCGCAACGAATGAAGTGCGCGTGCAGATGGAGCGGCTCTTGGGCACCTTTGGCCAGCGGCTGAAGCCGCGACGAGACGGTCCTGTCGTTCGCTGAAGGACGGCAAGTGACGGTACGCTACGAGGCTCAACGATGTGAACCTCTCCTTCTATACGACCTTCGATCAGGGCGCGGTGCGTTGTGGCGTGGGCGATCCGCCGGAAAAGCCGCAAGTCACCTTGAAGATGAAGGCCGACATTCTCGACAAGCTGTTTACCGGACGGGAGAACGGTCCGAAGGCGGCGATGAGCGGCAAGCTGTCGTTCACCGGCGACACCATTAAGGCGATGTCGTTACAGCGCATTCAGAAGGATCTCAATCGCCTCTACACCGAGGCCCGAGCCGAAGTCGGAAATCTGGACGCGCTTTCGAACGCTCCGCGCACTGAGGGACCTGCACAGAGCAATCCGCCGCCTGCCGAGGCGCTTGCTGCGGCCGTTCCGAGCGGCACGGTCGCCAACGCGCGGGTCGAATCCTCGTCGGTGATATTCGCGACGAGGTCATTAGCACCGTCGAGGAAATGTACGCGCACGGACTCATCACTTCGACGGGCGGCAACGTGAGCGTGCGCATCCCGGGCAAAGACGAGGTGTGGATCACACCCAATTTGTCCTTCAAAGGAGCACTTCGCCCAGATATGCTGGTGCGCGTCGATCTCGAGGAAACCCGATGGCCGATTCACCCTATGCACCGTCGAGCGAGCGCTATGCTCCACTGCGCGGTATACCGCAGCAACCCCAGCGTAGGGGCGGTGATCCACTCCCACGCGCCGAAGGCAACGATCTTGGGCCTCCGCCGGCTCCCGTTCCTGCCGATTTCGACAGAGGCGCATTCATCGGCGAGATTCCGCGCGTCCCGTTCATCATGCCTGGGACCGTTGAGCTTGCCGATGCCGCTGGCGCGGCTGCTGCAAGGGACGCCCCCGCCGTGATCATGCAGAACCACGGCCTCATCGTAGGCGGGCAGAACTTGCGTCACGCCAGTGACATGACACTGATCATCGAACAGACGGCCGACAAGCTCATCGCTTGTCATATGCTCGGAAAGACCCGCCCGTCTTGCCCGACGAAATCGTCACTGCGCTCCAAAAACCTCGGCGAGATGATCATATAGTCCACCGTGCTATCCGAAGAGGCAATCATCAGCCGAGGGAAACACTGAGCGAGTCGCAGACGCACATTAAGCTTGCGTTTCGGAATTGCGTGGATGCCGGAAAGCTCTTAGCTCCCGGGACGGACAGATATTTGTCTGTTCCTGGTTTTCCAGCCAGCCGATGACCGTAATCGACCAAGGCCAGCAGTGGTGATATCAAGGTGGTCGCTGAGCAGAAAGTGGTCGCTGCCTAGCTCAGCTAGGGTGATGCCGCCGGGAAAGATCATATCGGACAACAGCAACACCCCGTCATTGGGTCCATGCTTTTGCAACGGAAAAAGCCTCTTGCGGGCTAAAAGGAAATGCTCCCGCTCACAGGAATACCAAAATAATTAACCACGAGCACATGTTCGGGGACGTGAAATGAATTGAAACGCTGCCGGCTAAGTGCAGTCATCATACTTTCTCTGCCGCCGAGGTTCACTTTGCCGACGATGTACTCCAATCTCGGGCGCGAGTGCGTTCATCTGCCATCGGGCTGCCCTGCAGCGCACCCACCGTATTAATCCAGGCCGCCACATGACGGGTCTCAGCGGGTCCCAGCCGTGTCAGTGCCAACGCGACTTCCGGGCCGGACTTGCTGGCGCTCACCAAAATCAGCCGGCGGCCGCTTTGCGCTCGAGCTCGAATGGCGGCGATCACTAGATCTGCATTCGCCTCGACGGTTCCGTCTTCAATCGGTTTCGACAAAATGGCAGGTGAATCCCACCCGTTGCAGCGCGCCGCTCGCGGAGCAGCCAAATCAGCGCCGGTGAAGGTAATGCGCTTATAGAGGTACGCTGGGATAAACATCACTTCATAACCGGCGGCCGCGGCGGGTAATGTGACACGGTTTTCGGGGGAGGCGCCTTACGTGTATAATCGTATGCCTTATCGAAGGCGTCTGAAAGCGACGGTTGACGGGTGCGCGCGTCGATCTGATCGGCCAAGTATAAAGCGGCGAAGTCGTTGGAAAATTCTTCGCTCAATCGTTTGAGCTCACCTCGATCGGGCAGATTGCCATTGACGCTCTGGTAAACGCGATCGATACGCTCGTCGAGCGTGGCATTGCCGTGTTTGCCTGCGAGGTAGCTTGCTAAGTAGTAGCGCGCTACTTCCGAGTCTACCCGGCTGTCAATCGTTTGCCCGCCCACGCTGCCGCGTACCGCCAGCCCCGCGCATGCTGACAATGACAGCAAGGCGGTCACTAGTATGCCCAAATTGAGTGAACGGTTGATCATCTTGGTGAACTCTTGCATTAACTAAGGTCCGCTGTTGATGTCGGCGGGATCGCTTTCCCCTACAAGCTCATCGCCGTCCAGATGACCATTTAAGTCACGGTCTAAAGCGCTGCGCAACCCGTCGCCCGGGGGCACGCACGTGAAAGTCAGCGGCTCACTATGGCGCCGGTAACGGCGCAGCAACCCTTCTAAGTTCAACACCGTCTCGTCGCTTCGATCGCCATAAAAGGAACCGTTGCGGAGCAACCAACCCCGTAACCTTTTTTGTTCCCAACCTCGAGCCGTGAGGTCGCAGTCTCCGGCTGCCGCCCGAGTCACAAGCGATATCGATCAATTGCCGATCTTTTTCGCGGAGCTCATCGGAGATGGTGAGTTGCTTTCCCACAGCGGGGGCCATGCCGGTGTCAAAGGCCATAATGTAGCTTTCGAGCAAGCGTCGCGTTATATCCTTTTCCTCTTCCGTCTTGCCGGGGAAGAAAAAGCGTGTCGAGGCGGGAGAAAATTTACGACGGTGTCCAGAGTACCGTCGTGCAACAGCCCAAAACCGGATACTTGCGGACCCGGAACGTTAAAACGTCCAACTTTCTGGTATAGGTTGCGCAGATGCGCGGTCTTCATGTCCCGCCCCACCTGAATATTCTCGAAATTGATCAACCGGTTTGTGCCTAACGGAAGGTTATGACAGCCTTCGCAGTTCACTTGCCCGGCTCCTGAAAGGAACGGGCCGGTAAAGAATTCGAAACCCAGCCTGTTGCTCTCGGTCCATGCCTCTGTCCAGACGCTGATTGGGATTGGGCGGATACCGGATAGTGAGCACGAAACGCGCAAAGGTATCCATCGCGCTGTCCGTAATTTCTTCAGCTTGCCCCAAGCAGTTCCACGAAAGCAGGGTTGAAGTCCTTGAAACTCGGTATGTCATTTCCTGGAGTCAGGGGATTGCCAAAACGATCGCCGCGCCAATGAAAGGGACCGGTAGCCGCCAATCCTCGTAGACTTTGGGTGACCATCGGACCTTTGAGCGGATGTAGGCCTGGCGTGGTTCCGCCAAGGGCTGAGTGTTTTTGAGGCGGACGGGATAATCGATAGTTTGACCCGCCAGGATCGCCTAGGTCCCAGGCCAAACCATCCACGATCGCCAAATACATGGCAGGTCGCACAGGAAAGATCGCCATTGCGTGAAGTGAGGGTCGCATCGTAAAGGAAAGGGCGCCCCTGTTTCACGACGGCGGGCGTAGGGTCATGGCGCAGTGATACCGTCACGATTGTTTGTCGGGTTCGTAGATTAACCACTGATAGAGTCGCATCAAAATGATTTAGGACGTACAGCCGCTGGTGTTTTGCATCTAGTGCCAGGCCAGCGGGGCCGAAGCTCCACGGCAATTCGATCCACGACCCGACCCGTGCTGTCGAGCACACCGATTTTTCCTGAGCCAAAGGGCAGCGACATAGGCTTCCTTGCCATCGGGCTGAAACACCAAGTCTAGCGGTTGTGCCAGGCTGAGTTGCCGTCCTGAGGAGCGGATCAGTAGCAGGGGAGTGATCAATATGTTGGTTTAGATTGACGGCTTTGGTGCGGTTACCACCGCCGCTCATCGGAAAATTCGGGTGATGCGATTCTCGGCGAATTTCGCCCGCAAGCGAGATTCATAGGGGAGGAAATTAAACGCTTCCGTATTGGAAACCCAGATCTCCCCACTGCCAGGTTGTACAGCCATGTTGAAGAGCACGCTGCCGACGTTACTGATCTGTTCCACTACTCTGGGACTGTCTGACTTCGTGTCGATCACGAACACGTCGTAGTCCGGCAATTCGAACGATACTGCAGGGGTCCAATCCCGATTCTGATAGTCGCGCCAGCCGCGGTCGCTGCGCTGGACGATGGCGCCTTGTTTGGGGACCGCAGAATAGGGGACGCTGTCAATATACATTGGAGGCGTGCGGCCGAGACGCACAGCGTCCTCACCGGAGACTGTGGCGGTACCGTTGCCCGAGAGAAATACGGCGGCGTACGCGTAACGCCCGTCCGCTGACGCCGCTAGTGCTCTGGGCTTGGTGCCAAATAAAGTCAAAACTTTGGGTGGCGTTTCGGGTTGTGCCGCTTCGAATATCCAGATCTGAGCTCGACCGACGCCGGGAGTAAGGCTCTCTCCACGCCTGGCCGTAGCCACTAAAACATGATCGTGCTTTTGGACCCGCGATCACAATGCCCCTGGGTTCGTCTCCCACCTGTAGGGTGTGGGTTACTCGGGGTCGGCTGGGGTTGCTGACGTCGACAACGCTTACGGAGTCGGAAAGATGGTTGACGACCCAGACCTCGTTGCCGTGAAGCGCTAACGCCACGGGCCGGAGGCCGACGGTGGTTTCCGCCAGGGAGCTCAGGGTCTCACCCTGGGCAGTGAACACTTCTAACCGGTCGTCGGCCGTGTTTAGGGCATAGAGATAACGCCCGTCCGCCGACAGGACCAATGGACTAACCGGTTCGGTTTCGAAATTTGTGAACCCGCTTGACGGTGTGAAGCTGCTTGAAACGGGTGTTGATGGGCCTTTTTCATTGGGGACGGAACTACAAGCGGGAAGCAGTGCCAGCATCACAGCTGTCAGCACAAGCCATCTATTGTTGTAAAGCACTGTAGCCAGCGGGTTCCTCCTATGTGGGCGCGCTGAAATCAGCAAGCTTCTTCGCTCACTAGAGCTAAGCTCAATTGGTACACGAGCTAATCCTGTTTTGTCCAGGCGGAGTGGCGAAGGGGATAACCGTTTGAAGCAAATCAAGGTTGCAGAACAAGGTGGATGCCCGCCTAATCCCATTTATGACCGATTGTCGTTTTACATCAAACCACGCATCCTGGCGGAAGGCGCAAGGAATGAACTTTGCAAACGTCTAATAGACTATCGATTTTGTTTCTTCCGTGAAAGGGATGATCCAATTTGGCGCAAAGAACACACTTTTGGCTTTTGCTCCAGGCGAAATGTCCATTCTGTACACACCGGAAATGTGGAGAATGTCGCGAGGTTTCGTTTTCGATCCTTGCGTGTTGTCAATGTAGGTCGAGGGCCATTGAGCGACTTCATGCGCTTCAGAAGCTTCTAAGTGACAAAGATGAAAAGAATGGTTAATCCGAGCCACTTGTTCGAGAGGTCGTGACAGATTCGCTTTGTCACAGACTTCGTGATGCAGCACCTCACAAGTCAGTCTAGTTGGCGCTTTCTTTTCCAGTCTTGATCAAAGTGTTACGGCTCTTAATCTCTTAGCAATCACCTGTTTTACTCTGAGTTGTCTCCAATACGTTTAGTAGTAAGATATATCTTAGCTATGGACGCACCGATGTCCGGGGATATTTTCCCCGCCGTGGAAGCCATTCGCATGATCGATGAGGTCGACCCTAACTCCACCCATCGAAGTCCCGGCTGTATCCCCGGATGCGTATCCCGAGAACATACCGGCGGAAGAGCATCGTTGGCTCGACTCTGAAATCAGGCGGCTCAAAAAAGAGCGTAACGCTTACATTCTGGCGCATAACTACGCGCCCAGCGATATTCAGGACGTCGCCGATGCCGTCGGCGATTCGCTGTATCTCGCGCAAAAGGGCGCGGAATCCGACGCCGACATTCTTCTAGAGGCGTCGGTGCTGTTCATGAATCAGATTCTGGCTATTATGAAGAAATCGCACCAGCGCGTGTTGGCGCCGGACCTGGGCGCGCTCTGCTCCTTGGCCGCCCATGCCGACCCGGAGAAAATTCGTCAATGGAAGCGAGAACACAGCGATGGAATCGTCATCAGTTACGTCAATACCTATTTGGATGTGAAGGCCGAGAGCGACTACTGCTGCGCCTCGGCGAATGCTGCAAAGGTCATACTGCACGTGTTGGCACAATTCCGGACTCCGGTCAACCGATTCTTTTTCTTCCCGATGTTTACCTCGGGTTTTACGCCGCTAAGCTGCTCGAGCAGGAAAATCAGTCGTTGGAGCGATTATGGCTCATGATGGGCGCCTGTCATGTGCACGACCGTATTCGCCCATACCATGTAGAAATGCAGAGGCGGAATTATCCAGACGCTGCGGTGGTGGTCCACCCCGAGTGCGGTTGCACGAGCGCTTGTATGCGCCAGATGGCGCAAGGGATGACTCCTGCACACATGATGCAGTTTCGTTCCACCCAAGGCATGGTGCAGTTCGTCCGCGAGACGCCGCAAAAGGTCGTCATCATGGCCACCGAAGTCGGCAATATCTATCCATTATCCAAAGCTGCGCCCGGCAAGACCATAGTTCCAGCCAGTCCGGAAGCCGTTTGCGCTTATATGAAACAAAACACATTTAGGAAGCTCTATCTTTCGCTGCGCGACGACATTCACGAAATCACCGTGGATCCGGATCTTGCCGCCCACGCGCGTATTCCATTGAGCGCATGCTTAGCATCGTATAAGTCGATCGCTCTTCGACCTCCTGACTTCTCTCGTTACGTGTCTTAGTTTTCCTGATAGTCTTGTCAGTGAAAGACTTACGATTTAGTCATCGTACCTGCATTTTCGCATGAAACCTCGACATCTTTGAAACGAATTATCTTATTGGCACCCGCGTTGCTATCAGCGCAGTGAGTAGTGATCTGAAATAATTAATTTTAAGGAGGTGAGTATTATGCTGAGTTGGTCGATGACATTTTTGGTGATCGGATTGATCGCGGAGTGCTAGGCTTCAGCGGTATAGCCGGAGCAGCGACTCAGATTGCCTGGATCTTATTCGTGCGTTTTCTTGGTGTTATTTGTTGTCAGTCTGATTATGGGACGCAGTCGAGCTCCGTTATGACGGAGCTCGCGATGTTCGAAAGGGTAAAGGGCTGTACGTAAAGAAAAACGATGCAAAGGAAAAAGCAAGGGTCTCCGAAAACGATAGCCTAACTTAGACCTTGGGCAATCACATTCTCCGCTTGACGGATTTGCCTATGGCGAGCAAGAACATAGGACTCTTGCCTGCGGCGTGAGGCGAAAAGAATTCCGTCACGTCGTCATCAAAAAAGTCAGCCCCGAGGCGCCAAGGCCTTGAGCATAGGCGGCAAGATATAGTTTCCCGCCCATTATGCTCGCTTCCAATTGAGCCGCCCGGTAACCCCGATTGCCCCACCGCTCCAGAATTCTATTCAGATCGGTGAGAAAAACACGTCAACGCTGCAATCCGCAGGAATCTCCTGTCCCAGTCCGAGGTATCCGGCCTGGCGACGAAAATCACCTTCCTTGAGCAGCTCCAGGGTGCGGCTTTCACGATGAAAGACATAGGCGCCAGGAGCGAGATCCTCCACCGCATGCACGATAAGATAGAGATCGTTGAGGGGCGCTTCCTCGGGGCGGAGAAAATCAGTTGGGACTCCTCGGGTCGCTCGGTCAAGCATGGTGGACAATTGTCTAAAGCTGATCGACTCAAGCGAGAACTGGCGGGTAGAGCCGCGCCGTTGAATAACGTCCTCAAGGCTATCGCGAGCCATCTCATCGTCGTCGAATGGCTGCAGAGCAACTTTTGCAATCGAGATTGGCCTTCCACTTAGTGTCGAAGGATTTCCTAAAGTTTGACCGCGCCAATCGATGACCTCCGCTTCGCTTTCTAAAGACGATGCTTCGTGCATCGCCCTGATGGCCGGATAATCGACTTCGGTTTTGGATAGTGGCACGGTTTCGAAGGTTAGAGGATCGACCGAGGAGAAGATCCAGTCGCCTGATACGGCGCGTTACCGAGAGCGACCAAAGTAAGAGCGCCCTCGCGCGTTGTCTCCGAGGCTTAGAAGTCGGCTGACCCCATCGTCTACAAAGCCGAGGACGATCCGTGCCGGCATATGACGCGCATCCGCGGCAGCCAAAAGATTGGCGAGAATAGTGCCGGTGTCCCAGTAGCAGTGCCGATAGGCTCGCGACTGGTACTTCCAAGCATTGCGCCAATAGGTGGAAGCGCAGACGATGATCACCGGAGCGTTGACTATGGCAGGCTCTCTTCCGCTCGCCTGCACCAGGGCATTACGGTAATCTCCATCACGCAGCCGCCGCAGGGCAAAGTCCTGCGGGCCAAAGTGATAAATTCCTGCTTTTGAACCTGGCAAATCGCCGCAGACGAGATACAGATCGATATGGGTATAGCGCGCCGGTACAGGCCGCCGCGCGAAAAAGGATCTCGCCTCCCGGATAGCTCCTGCGTTTGGTGATGCCTGCAGATAGATAGAGGATTTCCGCCAAGGTCTGAATCGAGGGAACGACTATGATCTATGGTCGGAGCCTTCCAAACGATCGAAATGGCCTCAATGCCGTCAGTGTCCTGACGACGACAACTGTTGGGGTAAAGAAGATGGGCTCCAGCTGGGAATAGATCTTAAAGGGGATCGGCTGGTTCTCCCAATCCAGGTAATGGCGATTTGTGCGAATGCTCTCATAAGAGTGCTTGGTGCCATTGGTGATAAGTCCACGTGGCTTGAAGGTCGCGGTTCTTCATCGTATTACCTCTCCGATGACATCTGGGATACGCCGGTTTTTTGTCGCAGCGATGGTCAAATGGTTCTCTTCAGTCTAGCATAGAGTCAGCGTTTTGTTGCTTCACTCCACGAATACTGCAGCACGCCTTGATGGCGTTGGGTGAAATAAGATAATCCTTGAGGGGGATACCTATGACCCTTATTGGTGAGCAACGCATTGTTATCGGTATGTACGATGGATTTGGCATGGATTACCTCGAAGCGAGTAGGTCACCCTCGCTTCGCTTGATGGCGGAGCGGGGTTTTTAAGCGCGTCAGTGCGGTTTTTCCAACCGTAACGAACACCAACAACGCGTCCATTTGTTGCGGCGCATGGCCCAAAGAACACGGCATCACGGGGAACTCGTATTTCAATGAACAGACCGGCGAGGCCGACTACATGGAAAGTGCCGATTTCATTCGTGTCCCGACAATCATTCAGCGAGCGGCGAGTGCCGGTGTAACGTCGGCGCTGCTGACCTGCAAAGTAAAAACCATTCATCTCTTGGGAAGGGGCGCTAAGATCGCCGTGGCTGCGGAGGCGCCACCGCCGGAAGTGGGCGGAGCGCTACGGTCAGCCGGCGACCATATACAGTCGCGAGATAAACTATTGGCTGTGGGAAGTTGCCATCGACATTCTCAGCACCGTCCCGATATTGGTCTCTTGTACGTCCACACCACGGATTACCCGATGCATACCTGGGCGCCGGAAGCACGGGAGTCAAAAGAGCACTCGGCCGAGTTGGATCGCCTTCTGGTGAAGCCGTGGATGCCGCCCCGGATGCAGCATTTTTGATTACGGCCGACCATGGGATGAATTATAAAGCGCGCTGTTGGGATCTCTTCAGAGCCTGCCGCGAGTTAGGAACCGAGGTGCGCTTCGCTCTCTCCGCCGAGAAAGATCGCTACGTAAAGCATCACCGGACGTTCGGTGGAGCCGCTTGGGTCTGGCTTAAGTCGCCGCGGGACGAAAACAGAGTCGCTGAGACATTAATGGGGCTGAAAGGCGTGGAAGCCGTGCTCCCGCGCCACGAAGCGGCAACTAGATTTGGTCTTATGCCGGAGCGCATCGGTGAGTTGGTTGTCATTGGGGACCACGATACCGTCTTTGGTGGAGCTTGACAAGCCCGATGGAAGATCTCGAGCGCGGTTATCGCTCGCATAGCTCCCTGCACGAGTCGGACATACCGCTCGTGATCTATAATTCTAAGGTAGAACTTCCCCCGCCGACCGAGCCACGGCGAACCCAGATCTCACCCCGGCACATATCTCTCGGTGACTCTTGACGGGGGTAGGGAGGGTTCCACTCGCTCGTCACCGATAAGGAATCAGCGCGTCTCTCTCCCGGCGGTACCCGCGCTGAGTTTGCTAGCCGGGGTCCACGGTTGACGAGAAAACGGCGGAACATCGGGTGGCGCAGAGCTGCGAACTTCGTGTTCAACAAGAAAGAACAGCACTGACCATTATCGGGGTCGATGATTTCCTTAAAGCGATGAATGATGATTCCGCACTTCTTCCGGAGATCAGGCCAGCGCTGCTTCAGGTAAATCCGTAAGGCCTCGGGAAAAGTTGGCCACATAGATGCGCTATTGCGGTGTCCGTCGTAAGCGCGTACCGGCGCTTCGGTCTCCCGAAACATCAATGACTTGATTGCGGCCGATTTGCACTGCGGCCGATGGTCCCCGGTCGGTGGACTCGACTGCCGATGGCGCGCCCAACACCTGGTCATAAAGCGAGCGATACTCGCCAGCCCGACCCGGGTCCCGACTCAAGAACTCCACGTAGGGAATTCCCAGCGCCATGTCACCAAGTGCATGGTGACTGGCGGGATAGCATCGAAAGCGGTTTCCCAGGGGCAGGTCACTGAGATATGGTCATCGCTCGACCGAAAAACAAAATTTGGTACCCGCCAATCCTTTCCTTTACGGTTGTTAGCCTTCCTCTCAATGCATCCAGGTCAGGGACGACCACGACCGATGATGTCTCATCAATGACCTGTGGCGGTCGCGTAGGGAGGTGAAACTGCTGCTCGCCCACGTTCGCCCACATGTTACCCAGACCAATGTTCAAGTATGGGTCCCGGGTAAATGCCCATCCCGATGATATAGAACATCATCGCTACAGATTGATCCGGAACCTGAACGTTTACGTGCTCCAGTAAGACAATGTTTCCGACATCTTCGTTAGAATATTCAACCATGGCCGACCTCATATCCTCTCAGGGTTCTGAGGTGATCGTTTGGGTAAAAGTGATTCGTCTTGCGTCCCTTGGCTGATCAGGCTAATCGTTTGCCGCTTTCGGCATTGCTGGCTGGATCCAGTCTTTGATCCCTTTTTCTTCTTCGTCTTTGTAAGCGTGATGCATCTTGGCATGCAGCCATCCCAACTCTACCACCTCTTCTAGGGCGCCTGTGATCGCCACAGTGCAACCCTTGTCGCTGGGATACTTTCTGCAGTCGACTTTGAATCGATCAGCCATGGGACTCTCCTTCACTTTAGAAACTCACCGGTCCGTTGCTCAAAGCTCAGAGTTTACTTTTATTCCGCCGAACGGAATCTTGCAAGTCCGGTAAGAGTCGACTTGGGTGTTCTTCATTCTAAGCGGTAAACTACTTTTTGACTTTGTCGATGAAACCGCTTCTCCTAATCTCCTCAAGAACGTTCGGCTCGAGCAGGTGGAGGGACTCAGGGGTTTGACCCTTCGGCCTCTGGGTTAGACTTCGCCGTTTGAGCGATCACAAATTCGAGTCCTTTTCGATCCGGCAGACTGAGCGAGGTCGTCGCCATACTTGGCCAAAAAATAGTCATAGCCGATGCCGTACACTTCATCGTCCGCACGTATGTATTTTTCATCACCCGTATTGCCAAAGCCTTTGTCCTTCTTGACCAGGTACAACCCTTCAATCAGAGCCTTAACGAAACTCGCGACCTTTTCTCTATTGATCTCAAGATAGCTTCGCTTCACCATGAGCGCACTTTGAGGAAACGCCATCCCCGCCTTCGGCCATGTCAAGAAGAAGATTCATGCGATACTTTTTGATCGCCATGGTTGCGAAAGGTTCGCTGAAAAAGCGTGGCTTCAGTTGAGCCCCGGTCAAAGCGCTTAGACGGTTCGGATTCCCACCCAACTGGATGACGGTGACCTGTTTTGGATCCACACCAAGCTTTTCGAGACTTGCCTGAACGGCGAAATCCGTTGCCGACCCGAACTGGCTGATAGAAACTCTCTTGCCCCTCAGTTCTTCCGGCACTTCTAATTTCCGAGGCGCGATAAATTTGGAAGGCAAACATATTGAATCCGCCGGTGACCATTGTAATATCACCGCCCTGTAAGTTAGCGGTTATCGCCAAGGCTCCGGTGGAGAAGAGAAAGTTGGATCTCATTGGCGAGCAGCGTCTGCACACCTAGAGTGCCGCTGTTGAGCGCCAGATACTCGACATCAAAACCGTATTTTTGAAGATGCCTTGCTGATCAGCTGCCCAGATAATCGAATGAAGCGGAGTAAAACCGCCGCTGCCGACACGTATTTTCTCGACGGCGTGTAAAGAGTTACCGCAGACAAATAGGGAAAATGAAATTGCGCTGATCAGAAATGCTCTCCGGATCATGTATCTTCCCTTCTTTGCGTTTGGTCGTCTGACACTCAGCGGGTACCTGCTTTTAGGCTTCCTCTCACGAATTGCAGATTTCCTCGTAGGTGGGCGTCGGCATCCCCGCCTTCCAGGAGGAATCACGGAGTTCAATTCGATTACCGCTGGGATCGAGGACGAAAGCTGTCTGCCGGTGAAAAAACCACCGGGACGATAGTCGACTGGCTCGTGGATCGTAATGCCGAGGTCCCGAAGAGACTTTGCAGGCCTTATTGAACATCTCCGGGCTTACGTCGAAGGCATGGTGCAAAGCGGCCGTCCTGACTGGATGGTTCTGACCATGGGCTCTTTGCGTTCGCAGAGTAGGATGTTATGGCCGCCGAGGGTAAAACAGACGTGCGCAGCAGGTAAGCGAGGCGCCCCTGCATGTTCGAGTCCGAGTATTTCTGCCGTAAAACTTCTCGGAGTCCTTCGAGATTGTTTACCGGAATCGACCAGTGAACCACTGCGTCCAGTTTCAGCATTCCCATGACATCTCCTTCCGACATCCCTTGGCTGGAGCCGCGGAGCTTTGCGTCGGTGACTGTGTTCCACATGTCATCCTGAGGCGCAGCCGAAGGATCTCGTCTTTGGAACCTATTGATAAGTCGAGATTCTTCACTTCGTTCGAGAATGACACGCATGAGGTTTCGACATTACGACACAGTCTTCTAGTCGCGCGACTCAGAAAGCGAGAGTCGCGTAGCGCATGAAAATACCGCCGCGTGGCTCAGCCAGCGGGCCGTTCGCCACTAGGCAGGCGATGACGTGCTTAGCGCCCGCGACGGCCTTGGGGCTCACTTCGACGCGCTGCTGGGCATTGATGCCGGCGATGACACCGGCGGCCCGATCGATCTTGCCGTCGACCCAAACCTCCCCTGTAGTTATCAACGTTTGTCTCAAAAAACACCCGGCTGTCGGCCAGTGCCACGCCATCAACTTGTCCAGGTATTTCAACGGTGATGCGATACCAAGCGAAAGTAAAACCTACGGAGAGACTCTGGCGAATGGTTAGCAGCAGACCTCCACCTCGAGTCGTCGTAATCCGGGTAGCCGCGCCGGAGTGTCTCAACAACTGCGCCTTAAGCCCCTCGTTGGGCTCTCCCGGCACGAGCCCGGGTCCTACGCGCCACTGCGTCCTTAACCTTCTTAGGTCGTCGGATTTATTTAGATTCAGCTCTATTCTCGGCATATTGTCCTCCTTTGGTTTGCTAGCTTTTTTCCGTCCCAGAGCTTGGCGAAAAGGCCGCTTTTATCCAGTTCGTCTAGATACCGGCGGTCGATAAGATCTTCCACTTTGACTTGCTTAGCAGCGCGGGTCGACTTTGGCAACTTCTTCGAGAATCGCCTGGATTCCCTCCGGCTTGATCTCTAATCTCGGCTCCAAGAATTTGATCTCCGGAATCATAAGACGAGTCCAGGATCTTTCTGTCCGTTAACCGGAGATATTTGCCCAATACCTTATAGACAAATTCTTTGTCCGTATGTTGAATCTTTGCGGCCTCGGCCATGACCCGCATGAACTGTCCGATAACCTGGGGGCGCTGGGCGAGGCGTAGGACGCCGGCTCACGAAAGCTGCGGCCACATAAGGGAAGCCGGAGTTCGGGCCCGTAGATCAACATAGGGAATCCGGCCGCCACCGCCCGAGCGATCAGCCGGTGGAGCCAGGGCGGCGGCATCCAAGTTTCCGGCAACGAGCGCCGCCATCGTCTCGATGGGTCCGCCTGCCTGAATGAATTGTGCGTCGCGGGTATCGACTCCAGCTTGCCGCAGGACTTGAACGGTGAAGTAGTGGGGTTACTGCCGATGCGGTTGATGCCGATTTTTGCCCTTGAGGTCTTCCATCCTTTTGATCTCCGGCTTGGCCAAGAGGCTATGGGTCAGGATATTCTTCGACGCTGCCGATAAAGACAAAAATCCGCGGCGCCTTGAACGTAGGCGCGGATGATTCCCTCACCGCCAGTCAGGGCGACCTCGGCATTGCCCCCCAGCATCGCCGCAGTCACCGTGGGGGAGGAGGCAATGTGCACGAGATCAAAATCCAAGTTGTACTTCTTGAACAGTCCGGCCTCTTTAGCAATCAGGGCATGGATTGGGGACATGGACTGGAGAGGAATGGATGGCCGTGAGTTTATCCGCCCCCGAGACCGTGGCAGAAGCAAAGGCTGATCGCCAGCAGCGACTTTGGCGAGAAACAATTGGGCTCGGACATGAACTTTCCAGAGGCTGACCAGAACTCTTAGCTTCACAGATCCATCTCCCTCAGAATCGCAAGCCCCGCGCAGAGTTGCCACCAGGTGAATGATCACTAGGGCGGCCGGAGAACCACTGTCAGGCATATTTTCGGGGTATCTTGGCGGCGTTTTTTTGATAACAGAGGGATCGCTTTCACGCTTTATAGCTTTGAATTTACCTCGGAGGGCAAGATGCCAGAACCTACGATAACGCTCGCATTCCAAGATTATGACCACACTCGCGCGCCTCGTCGACGGCGCGGTTTACCGTCGAAGGCTACGACCTCAAAACGGCGACCTATCTCGCCGCCATCGCAGATCTTTCCGCGCATGCTCAATAAGGAAGAGTTCGATGCGTCTGAAATGTCTCTGTCGGAATTACCTGATCGCGCTGGGACATGGCGACAGGAGGTTTGTGGCTATTCCGGTGTTCCCGTCCCGTGTCTTTCGGCATTCTTATATTTGGATCAATGCCAACAGCCGGCATCCGAGAGCCGAGAGATCTTGCATCGGAAAAACGGGTCGGCATCGCGGATTACTCAATGACGGCGTTACTCTTCGTTCGGGGTATGCTCAAAACACGAGTAACAACGTCTTACCCGAAGACATCTCATTGGTCTTCGGCGGCGGTCCGAACATGTGTCGATCAAAGCGCCGCGCGAATCTCCGGATAGATAACATTGAAAAGCGGTCAGACTCTCGACGGTCTACTGGAAGAGGGCAAGCTGGATGCGGTGGCGGTTACATCGCCTCCGCAAAGCTTCCAAAGCGGATCGCCCCTCGTGAAGCGGCTCTTCCCGGATGCCAAGCAGATCGAGTCCGGAGTACTATCGTCGAACGAAAATCTTTCCAATCATGCACCTTGTGGTGTTGCGGCGGGCGCTATACGAAAAAGATCCCTTCATCGCAACGGCGCTAACAAATGCCTTTCAGAAGGCCAAGCAGCAAGCCTACAAAAGACTTGAGGAGAGCCTGTCACCCACACCCTGGATGAATCTCGATCTTGAATATGCTCAGCAAGCCATGGGCGCGGACATTTATCCTTACGGCGTTAAACTAAATCTTCCCACCTTGGAGGCTGCCACCCTGTATTCCTACGAGCAGGGCTTGACGGAGCGAAAATTTGCCGTGAGCGAACTCTTCGCTCCGGAAACAGTTAGATCTCTTCAGCGATGGCTAATCCGCGCGATGCCGAGCGCCGAGGAGTGGCCTCTCGGTTATCGCGCCAGAAGCTTCAATTTGTTCTTGGCGCTCTTGCCGATTTTGTTGCGCGGGAACTTGCTGGCGATGTGCTCCAACAGATCCTTGCCCAGGCTGCGCTCATCTCCTGGCCGCTCGACGAAGTTAAATCCAAGCGAGAAGACTTCCTCCGGATCGAGGCTTTTTCTTTCCTGAGCGCCTCAAATAGCGGATAAGCCGAATTCCGATAGAGATCCGCGAGTAATTCTGCTCGCCGGATGGTGGCGATGGCTCGCTAAGGTATGAGAATGCAGCTTGAGTTGCGCCAGCGCGAGTTGGAATTTATTCTCCGGCTCGATTTCGGCTAAAATCCTTGAGCGGGGTAGAGAAATGCCACTGCTTCCTTGTATTTCTTGGCTTTGACGAGCCGCGCGCCCTGGGCGGCCAGCTGATCACGAGTGTAATTCGCATCCGCTTGCTTGAGCACGTGCAAAAGGCCGTCTGAATCCGCTCTTCGGCGGCCAACGCCGCTTGCAGTCGTTTCCACAGCAACTCCAAAGTGTCCTGCCGCCACTTGCCCTCAAAGGAAGGTAGCAGCTCGGCGATGCTCCAGGCTTTGCTGGCGTCGTCGCAAGTTAGCAGTTCCTTGATGAGTGCGGCGCGGGCTTCAGGTATCTTGCGCAGCGAGCTTGCGGCAACGTCCCGGCGGCGATAGTCGGGATCGCCCAACTGTTCGACCAGCGCACGGACGGTTGCCGGTGTGCTGAAAGCTCCCATCTTGCGCAAGGCGAACTTCTGGACTTCTCCGTGAGGGCTCTGCATCAGCCGGGACAGTAAGGGCCGAGCGTCCTCGGGCAGCTCATGCAGCGTCGAGCAGTTCTAAGGCCAGGCGCGTGATCTCGGAAAACTCTGCTTCCTCGACTAAGGTGAAGAGTTTCGCATGTTCATCCTTTCTCAAGTCTTGTTGCCTGAGACAATGGAGCAATGCCACCAACGCATGAGAGCGAAGAGTGGTATGATGCTCAGGCCCAACAAATTTGAAGAGCCAGCGGCGGGCTTGCGGAAAACCAAGCTGGCCAATCAGGCGTAGGGCCGAGACCACGGCAGGCCGCTGCTGCTTTACATCGAGCTTCATAGCGAAAGCCTCAACTTCGCTATACAACGATTCCTGCTCCTTGGAATCCATCCCGCGGATCGACGGCGTCATCAAGTCACACACTGCTTTATTGAATTCGTCGCTTCCAGGCAATGAGCAGCTGGAGCGAATCCCTTAATGGCTGCTTTACCGCGCACCGTGCAGAAAATCCGGGCGGCGTTCAATTGCCATAGGCGCGATCCATTAGTGTGCATGCTTTACCAGTGCGTCGACCGCCGGGCTGACCAGCGCCGCTCAACAATCGAATCACTCGCTCCTGGGTTTCTTTGTCCGGATCGTCCAAAAAGCGGAGCAGTAAGGGAACGCATGACTTGGTTGGCACTTCTTCCAAGTAACGAAGAGCATAGTCTTTGAGCACCGGGTTAGCATGATCCAATGACGCGGCAACTGCCTTTGTGACTTCTGAGTTCTGTGCTTTGAGCGCCGCCAATATCAACAACGCCGCGCAGCGCTGCTCAATGGATCCGTTTACGACCAGACCGACCAATTGCTGAAGGGTTTTATCCATAGGGTACCTGCAACCTCCCTCAGTCATTTACCAACGTGATCCAAGGCAAAAGTCAAGGCGGGGCCTCGTTGGCTGGGCGATTCCGCCAAAAAAGGCCCGACCTCGTTAAGAGATCGAGCCCTTTTAAGCCCGCCATGCTGCTGGCGGGGTTTTTGTGGATTTAGCTGAGCTGCCGGCCCGCGATTCTCGTGAATTACACGGACCGCCTTGTCATGACGTGGGTTGACCGGAGGCGAGGACGAAACGAGCACGACGATTTTGCGCCCAACAATCTTCTGTCTGCTCGGTGCACACGGGGATCTCCTCCCCGTAACTAATCGTTGATAGCCGATCTCCACCGATACCCAGAGTCACCAAGTAATCCCTGGCGGTTTGGGCACGCTTGGCTCCCAACGCTAGATTATACTCGGCTGTGCCCCGCTCGTCGCAATGCCCCTCAATTTGTATGCGCAGCGCCGGGTTGTTCTTGAGCCAGTCTGCATTGCCTTTAAGGGTTGCACGTGATTCATCGGTGAGATCATAACGGTCGAAACCGAAGTAAACGTCTTTGACTGGACTGGATGCAGGTGTGGCGGTGCTCTGACCACTCTGTAACGCTTCCAAACTGGAAGTCGCTGAAGTCAGTCTTTTGGCTTCAGCCGATGAACCAAGGTTCCTCCCGGCAGTGGCATTGGGATTCTCCACCGTCCATTGTGGGGATTGCGGATCTTGCATCTGTGCAACCTTCGCTCCCCCACAACCGATTAGTATCAATGACGCCAGCAAGCTCCAAACTAAACCGATCATTTCATTCTCCTTTCGGTACCGATTAAGGAAGGACAAAATCCAAATCCTGAAAATGAAATTGTGAGGCATCACTACCAAGCTGTCAATCAAAAGTACGCCGTTTTGATTTTTCGGTGGGCTGTGTTTGTCGGTCTTTTCCTAGGGATATCCCTAACACTCTTGCATTGGATTTATTTTAACCGTAACAGGAGTTGAGAAAGTTATGACCGATCAGGGGCAGCTAAAAATATTGAACTTCGAGGAAGTTCATCCCGCGCCTAATTGTTTCATCAACCAGTCGGCAATATAGGTTCGGTCGGTCGAAACGCTTTTGGCCGTGACCGACGCCATCGAGCATTTCTCGCTGCGGCGAATTGACGGCTTTCTCGTAGAGTTTGAGGGCACCGCGGTGGATCCATGACCCGGTCGTCATGGCTGTAGCCGACGAGCAGCGGACATGCGATACGATCGGCTCTGCCTTCCAGTGTAAATTCTTTGATTTTTTCTCTTGCTTCCTTCAGGTCTTTGGCGCCCATGAGCCATCGTAGGCGATCTTGAATGGGCGGGTAATAGTCAAAGATATCATCGATCAGATTGTAGGCGCCGCTCCAAACGGCCACTGCCTTGATCCGCTTCTCGACGGTTGCGCAACGCGGCCCGGAGTAACCGCCCATGCTGGAGCCGTGAAGTCCAATCCGGTTTGGATCGACATCCGGACGCGTGACCAAATAATCGATCACGGCTCTTGGCCACCCGTCCTGAATCCGGCGGGGCATAGAGCTTTCTCTCCGAGGGTTCCGCCGTGTCCCGGTCCGTCCACATCTATGAAAGACATGCCGCGGCGCACAGTACTGGCCGGCTCCGCCGTCTTCGCCGCGCAGCAGATTCCATCGGCTCCGCCGTAGTTGTAAACAACCGGAAGACGGCTTCCCGATTTGCCTCGTCCCGGATAGAAAAGGGCATCGAGCTCTATGGCCCTCGTAGAGGATATGCACCTGCTCGAAGGGCGGGGAAACCAGACTCCAAGCCTTGTCAAAAGTCGCTTGCAGTTTTTTGTAGGTGGGCAGCATACGTGAGTCGGTTTCCGGCAGATAGACGAGCGCCCGTCGATAGAAATCGGCAGCGCGCAAATAGAACTCGTGAGCGGTAACCTTGCGCTCTTCGCGTTCGAAGTCGGCTGCCAACTCCTCGTTTTTCTCCGCGCTACTTGGATCCATTCGGCGTGCCAACTTTCCAAATTGAAAAATTTGACCCGGCGCGCCACACTGCGAATATCCGGATCGGGATGCTCTGCTGAAATTTCCTATACGGATCTCTAACTGGCCTCCGCCGGGCAGCCCACGGCCGGAATAAAGCATTTTCTCAGCGTGCTCTCTATCGAGCACGTCTTTACCACTTGCTTTTGCCATTTGTGACTTCCCTCCTTCCGTTCTTTTTAAATGGTCCGAATTCTTCCTTTTGCCCTGGGAAGGCCGAAAATTCAACCGGCATGCTCTGGTAGAGCTTGCAACCGAGAAGCGGCCGTAGTGGAGGACTAGGGTTCCGGTTTGGCTTCGGGACGTCTCCGCGTATAGGTGTGGACCGCGCCCACCCCCTCGTAGACGCACGGGAGTGTTACGGTAAAAGCGTAGTTCCTTCTCCGGGTTGGCTCGTGACCGTCACCGTGCCACCGAGGACCTGGGAGAAGGTTTTGACAATGTGCAACCCTAAACCAACGCCGCCCTGTGATCGAGTTCTTGAGGCGTCGAGTTGAAGAAATTTTTCGAAGACCAAGGGTAAATCATGAGGGGCAATGCCGATGCCGGTATCAGCCACACTGAGTTCAACCCGGTTTAATCCCGGTACGTGAGTTGCCGATACGGTGACATGACCGACCTCCGTAAACTTCAGGGCGTTATTAATCAGATTTTGCAAAGATGTGCTTGAGTTTGTCGCGGTCGGTGCGGATTACGGAAGGTTTGAGGCATACTCCCAGCGCAGGCTTACATCCTTTCCCAAGGGATATTCATAAAGCAACTTTAGCTCGTCCAAGAATTCGGGGAAGAGGTAGTTCGTCACACTCTACGCTGACTCCCCCGGCCTCGATCTGGTCGCGTCCATAATGCTGTTGACCATCACCAACAGTTCATTCGAGTGACGCGTGACTTTATCCAGCGCATTGACCTGTTCCGCATTAATCTCCCCAGGACTCCGTCTTGGACAATTTTCGTATAGCCGGCGATGACGATTCAGCGGGGTACGCAGTTCGTGGGACATAACGCCCAAGAATTCATCTTTGACTTTGTTGGCTTTTTTCAAGGTCGATCGCCTGTTGTTTAGTCTGTTCGTAGAGTTGAGAGTTTTGGATGGCACCGGCGGCCTGACCGGCGAGGGTACGCAAAAATTAATTTCTTCATCCTTATAGTAGCGCTCGTTGTCGGCAATAAAAGAAAGAATCCCAAGCACTTTGTCCTGAGCTATCAACGGTACGCCGAGGTAGGAGACGAACCCGCTGCTGCGAAAATAGTCTGAGTCCGGACCCATATTGGGAATCTGGATATTCGAGATCCGGACAGCATCTTTGGCTCTGAGAACAGGGTGGGTTGAGTCATCGCTGCGACCCACGCTGTGGGCTTTCCACGCCTCTTCGTCGATACCATGAGCCGCAACCTTGATAAGTTCCCTTGCGTTCTTGTCCAGCAACATGATCGTCGTCGCGGTTTCCGGCACTAGGGCGATGAGTTTTTGCAAGAGGACGTTGAGTACGGCACGCAACTCCAGAGTGGATGTTGTGGCCAGGTTGATTTCGTAAAGTGCGACCTGGCGTTCCGTATGACGTTGGATATCAAGCTGCGCTTTCTTCTGCTCTGTAACATCGCGAACGATGCACACAAAGGCAACCGGGTTCATGGTCGGATCATCACGCATAGCGAAGGAGGAAACGCTCAAGGTAGCCCGGCCCGTATATTGATCAATCAGCGGGAATTCGTAATCGCGAACAGAACCGCTCAAAATAACGCGGTCGAGAATAAATTCTGGGGGGCAATGGTGGATGTCAAGTTTTGGATGCGGTTTCCGATCAGCAGGTTTTCCGGTCGCTTGAATAACTGGCAGGCAGCTCGATTTGCGACTCGAACGGTTCCTTCCTTATCGAGAACCAGAAGAGCGTCCGCCATGGCATTGATGATCTCCGTTGCGGCAAAGGCTGGGGTAATGTCGACGAGCCTAAAGCGCCACACCGCCCGCGCGGTTAAGATGATGAAACCGAGCACGGCCAGGTGACCGAACGGGTAGAAAGGTATGCCAAACGCAGCGAGGTAATCGAAAGAGGCGAGATACGCTATGCAGAAAGCGATGAATAATGCCTTGCTTCTCAGTTTTTCCGAGCCGGGTGCCGCGGCATGATAGCCCCTGCCAGTAATGTTGGAGACTCAACGCCATTAAACCGAAGAAGAAACCGAGAAAGGGTACACTCGCCCATTCGTAACGAGCGTAATAGCCCCACCAAAAACGACTGACGCCACTGATAAACGCATCGCTGTAAAGTGCCGTCACAAAGAAAAAACCGGAGACGAGCCATGCAAGCCAGACTCGGCTCTTGTGCTTCGAATAGATTTCTAGAGTACCAACGGTGAAATGATAGACGCTTGCCGGAATAAAGGTGACACCCAATTGTCCAATTACGGCCCAGGCGCTTGCCATGGGCGCAGCCACCGCGCAATACATGAGGGAGTAACAAAAAGCCAGATCGCCGCGGTGACGGTCATAACGAAGAAGGAGAGGCTGACACGGGAGTTGCGCTCCCCGACGAGCACGATGAAGCCCAGCGCAAGGATCGCGACCCCGGCAATCAAAGTCGGTATCGCGTATGGGCTGAAATTGTAGTTAGCCGGGTTGAAAAGCTCGGGGGACATGGGTCTGAAAGGGTTCCGATTCAGATCCTGCGATGGGAACGTTTTGAAGCAAAAATAAAAGAGGAAAAAATCCTCCGATGGTAGGGATTCTTACGCGCGAGAAGCTCGGGATGCCATTGTACGCCCAAGACGAAGCGATGGTTGGAGCTCTCAAGGCCTTCAATCAGTCCATCTTCCGCTGTGGCATTGACCACCAGGCCCTTACCAACCGTCCTGACGGCCTGATGGTGCGTCGTGTTGACCTCTAAGGTCCGCTTTTGAACGATCTGCCGGAGGTGCGTCCCAGAATGAATCAGTATTGATGGCCGCCTTTGTCTCTTTTGCTCCCAGTTCGTGCTTGGCAGCGTTTGGGAGTTGGGTCACAATATCCTGGTAGAGAGAGCCGCCTAACGCTACATTAATCGCTTGGGCGCCGCCACAGATTCCCAGGAGGGGTAGATTCTTGGCTCAGAGCCAAATCAACTAATTCCAACTCAAACACGGTCCTTTCCTTTTTGATTGCACCTAGAGCATGGATCGGCTTTTCACCGTAATAACTTGGGTGGATGTCGAAATTTCCGCCGCTGATTAGCACGCCGTCGAGACGCTGCAGGATCCTGCGCAACCCGCTCTCGGAAGCGATTGGCGGAGAATGAGCGGAATTCCGCCCGCTTCTTGGATTGCACGGCAATAGCGTTGGGGCAAAAACAGGGTGGGCTCCTGCGCGGAGTCAGTGCCGTTCGCCGAAACGCCCGACAGATCGGCGGTGATGCCAATCAGCGGAGCCCGGGTCGTGCTCTCTCGGATCATTTTTGTTGATCGTATAGCCGCTTGTAGATTCGGTGGTTGCGCATCACTAGTTTAACGTAACCGCGTGTTTCTAGGTAGGGGATGCGTTCGACAAATTCCTCCGCGTCATCGGTCAGAATCTCTTTCTCCCAGCGATCCACTGCGGCTTCGCCGGCATTGTAGGCGGCGATGGCTTTGAACCAGTCATTTGAGTAACGCTGGAGAAGATCCTTTAGGTACTGAGTGCCGAGCACGAGATTGATCTCCGGTTGGAACAATTGTTCGTTGGAGGGCGGAGAAACCCCGATCTGCTTCGCTACCCGCGACGCCGTTGACGGCAGCAGCTGCATCAAACCCAGAGCCGCTGCCGGCGAACGTGCCTGGGGATCGAACAGGCTCTCTTGTCGAATCAACGCAAGAATGAGGTAGGGGTCGAGCTCTCGTTCCTGTGCCTTTTGTTGAATCATTTCCCAGTAGGCCAAGGGAAAGCGGTAGAGGTTTCTCTCGCTTTGCGAACTTGGAAGTTGATTGGCGATGCGCAAGGCTGCGGCCGTAAGCCTGGTTGTTGAAATATTCGTGCATCAGTAACGGGCCTAACCGGGAATGCTTCTTAGAAAGACGATCGACTTCACTGATCTCAGCCACCGCCAAGCGGTGAAGCGAGATAGCAGAAAGCTCCCGCGCACGAGAGAGATGGTAAGTAATCTCAGCGCTCATCGGAGGATCGGCTTCATCGACGGGAGGAAGGGCGCTTATCTTGGGTTCTTCAACTGCTATTCCCACTCTAGCCAGGGCGCGCAAGGCAAGAGCCTGATAGTAAGATTCTTCACTGCGCATCGACGATCTGTCGATAAATTCGGATGGCAGTCTCCGCGTCACCGAGCTTCTCGGCGCTGCGGCCTTGCGCAATACAATCCTGCGGTCCGAAATGCGTTGTCCTTGGCGTTGGCGGCTAGGCTTTGAAATGTCGTATAGGCCTGCGCCCATTCCCGGTCGCGATAGTAGAGCCAGGCGAGCCGTGACGCGGCGTCATCGTGCACCTGGCTATTGGGGAAATTTTTAATGATGCTCAGGTAAAGCGCTATCGCTTCTTGCTTTCGGCCAAACGATTCGTAAATGTCGGCGGCGGCATAACGGGATCTTTCGATGTAGGGGCTGGTCGAATAACGCTCCATAACCTGCCTAAAATAATCCAGAGCCTGGGCGTTATCGTGTCGATTCCACAGAGACCTGGCCGATTTGGTAGAGTGCTTTGGGAGCTTCCGGGCTTTTCGGATAGTCCCGAGCGATCTGCTCAAGTAGCGGAATCGCTTCGTTTCGCTTTCGAATTGACAGATACAGATCGGTGAGTTTTGTCAATATCCGGCGACGGAAGGTCGGCTCTGGGATTGTTGCTTAAAAGCTTCTTGTAGAGAACCTCCGCTTCACCGAATTCTCCTTCCCGCACTAGGCGGTCCGCTTCGTCCGCAGTCGCTTGAGTCGTGTTAAGTCCAAACTGGTCCGGATATTTTTCCCTGAGCCGTCTTACAGCCGCACGTGCTGGTGCCGCCCAACGCGAACGGGGGAAAAGGGTTCTCAATTCTGAATAAAATCCATGCGCCTGACTTAGAGCCGCTACCGCCTTCTTGTGACTGGGCCTGAAGAAAAATCGCTTCGTCGATGATTTCTGGCTTAAGGTCGTTTTCGGTGCGTAGAGAACGCAGAGTTTCATTGGCCTGGGTATAGTTTTTCTCTGCGAGATCTATTTTTGCTTGTTGCAGCTGGGCGGGGTGGAACCAAATACTTTGGGAATAGAGTCTCCTGAGCTGGGAAAGAAACTGCTTTGCAGCGTCGTGGTTGCCTTCCTTGAACGAGATTAACGCCAGATAATAAAGGCTGTAGTCCGCGAGCGAGAAATCCTGGCTCCAAAGCTTGCTGGAATAATTCTTTGGCCTGGGTCAAGTTGCCGCTCGAATACAACGCATAGGCCTTTGCGAAGTTCTCACGGAGGTTGGGCGCCTGGGCGAAGCTCACAAACGGGATGGCGACAAGGATAAAAATTACCAGGAGGCATTTGGCTCTGGATATCATCTTGTTGCCGAAAGTTTAGCGGACGTAAGCGGCCGAATCAATCATAAGCCAAGTCCACATCCAGCTATGCTATTGTTTTTTAGGCCTGCGAAAGCTATTTTTTAACGACAGTATCCGACAAGATCGGGGCCACAACCGGGCACGGTGTCGATTGTCAACAGCCAGCGCTTGGTAAACGGAGGTCAGCTCGTTGAAAATAGAAGGAAGCTATACATTTAACGCGCCCAGGGAGAAAGTTTGGCAGGTATTGCTCGATCCTAAGATCATGGCGCAGTGCATGCCAGGGTGCGAGAAGATGAGCGAAATTGGACCGGACCAATACGAAGCGACCATGAAGGTTGGCGTTGCCTCGGTCAAAGGAACTTACAAAGGCAAAGTTTCCATCAAGGAGAAACAGGCGCCTTCTCATTATGTTCTCAGCGGCGAAGGTTCTCGGTGGGCCGGGCTTTATGCAAGGCGATGTGTCTATTGACCTGGCGGAGGACAACGGCCAGACAGTACTCAAATACAGCACAGATGCGAAGGTGGGAGGATTGATAGCCAGTATCGGGCAGCGCATGCTCAACGGCGTAGCTAAGATGATGCTGGAGCAGTTTTTCAAGAAAATAGAGAGTTTCACTTGACAAGCTCGTGAAAAGTGTCTGCTTCATTCCAGTTAATGAGAGAATAGATCGGTCGAGTAGAGCTGTGTTCCCAATTGTAAGCATCATCATCCCCACCTATAACCGTTGGCCCATGCTCTGGGAGGCTATCGAATCCGTTCTGGCGCAGAGCTATCGGAGCGCTGGGAGCTTATTGTCGTCGATGACGGTTCCAACGATGGTACCTTTAAGCACTTGGCACGGTACGGTGCCATTGTGCGGCACGTCTCACGGCAGAGAAGAGGAGTGGCGGCCGCGCGCAACTACGGTGTCGGTATCGCAACGGGTCGGTATGTGGCGTTCTTGGATTCGGACGACCTTTGGATGGCAGAAAACTGGGAATCCAGACGGCGTTCATGGAGCAACACCCTGAAGTTCAGATCTGCCAGACGCGATGAGATCTGGGTTCGCCGCGGGGTGAGGGTGAATCCCAAGGCCGAAACACGCAAAACCTTCCGGCGATATTTTCCGGCGGAGTCTCGATCTCTGCTTAGTGAGTCCGTCGGCGGTTATGATGACGAAGCGGCTGTTTAACCAATTTGGCGGGTTCGACGAAAGTTTCCCGGTGTGTGAAGATTATGATCTCTGGCTGCGAATCGGAGTCGACCACCCGATCCCTCTGATCGCTATGCCTCTGGTTGTCAAGCGAGGCGGCCACAGGGACCAGTTATCCCATTCTGTCTGGGGAATGGATCGCTATCGGGTTCAATCGTTGCGGAACCTTTTGGGCAAGGGGCTTAGCGGCGAAAAACGACTGTGGGTGATCGAGGCATTGCAGAGTAAAATTTCCGTCCTGTGCCAAGGCGCAAGGAAAAGAGGAAAAGAGTATGAGGCGACTGCATATGAAGGGATCCTGTTTGAAGTTCTCCAGGAGACGCTAAATGTCGGAGATGGAGATTCGCCAATATGCGAAAGACAAGGGATTCCATCCGCAGACTCTGGAACGCTGGTTGGGTTGGGATCAGCCGGCTAGAGACACCTTATTTCGGCTCGCCATGGGTCTCAAGGTTGGAGAGAACCATCTGCGCGATCTAATGGACTGGCTCGAGGAAGTCGCGCTGCGTGACCAGTCAACGATCGAGGCCATCTTAGCAAGCAAGCCGATCACCGACATCGAATCCGATCCTCGGCTGTAGGCCGAGCCGACAAGCTTAAACGAGTAAAAGAAGAGTTAAGACGGCTGCGGTTCCCTCGACTGGCTCAGATTGAGGATTCAATCCGGGCGCGAATTCAAGAGTTGAAACTTCATCCTGAGATCCGTCTCACAGTACCTCAGGACTTGAGGGAGGAAGACTGCGGGTAGAATTGAGCGTGTCGACCCCGAGGAGCTTAAGAAGCTGAGCGTCAGGCTTGCCGAGGCTGCGGATACGAACACTGTCCAGGAGATTTTTGCGCTAATGGCAGGAGAGACAGTGGAGAGTCGACCAAAGTCAGATCACTTTTTCCGTGGCTGAGATGCAACTTTTCCAACCTGAAGAGGTCATCGTCGAGCGGGGTTCCGAAGCGAGCCCGATCTACAGGAACTTGCGCAACGCGTTGCCGCTGATTCCGTTTAGAACCGTCGATGCGGTTTCAACAGAAAACGGACGGACGGATTTCTCTGCGTCTACTTTGGTGCCTCCAAAAAGACTTTTTTAACGAGACATAAAGGGGACTTTCTCAAAAAGTGTCCAGGCAGCGACGGTCAGGTTTGCTGTAATTATTTCGTCATCAATTTTGCCAGCAATTGCCCCATGGACTGCAGCTACTGTTACTTGCAGGAATACCTGGCTGATAATTCAGAGCTCAAGGTTTTTAGCAATGTGGACGATTTGTTGACCGAGGCCGAAGAACTTTTGAACAGAGCACCACCGATTCTTTTTCCGGATTGGCACGGGGAGATCACGGATAGTCTCGCTCTGGATCCCTATATTGGTTTTACCAATGAAATCGTACCCTTCTTCGCCGAGCAATCCAATGTGCTTCTTGAGCTCAAAACCAAAAGCGACTGCGTTGAAGGGTTACTCGTTCTAGACCCTAAAGATCGGGTGGTGGTGTCATGGTCGATGAATCCTCAGCGGGTCATCGATCTGGATGAACATGGAACAGCCTCTCTCAGGGAGCGTTTACTGGCGGCCCGGCGCTGCCAGGATGCGGGTTACCGCCTGGGTTTTCACTTTGATCCGATTGTCGAGTACCCGAATTGGGAGAGTGATTATAAAGAGGCGCTCGACCAAACTTTTAGCAGCGTCGACTGGCGCAGAATTGCTTGGTTGAGCATGGGAGTCCTGCGCGATACGCCGAGCTTGAAGCGGATAATCCGGGAGCGGTTTCCACGGACACAGCTTCTGACCGGCGAGCAAGTGCTCTGCCCGGACGGGAAGTTGCGTTATTTTCAACCCATGCGCGTCGACATCTACCGCAAAATGCTCCACTGGATTCGCCGAGCCGCACCCACTGTCAAAGTCTATCTCTGCATGGAATCCAAAGAAGTATGGGAGCAGGTCTTTGGTTTCGCACCGAGCTGCGAAAGGAGCTTGGCAACCAAATGGCGCCTTAGTCGTTTCCTCATGCCCAATAAAGAAAGTGCGATCGGAGTATTCGACTCTGGCATAGGGGACTTACGGTTCTTCAGAAGATTATTGAGACATTGCCAAAAGAAAATACTGTTTATCTAGGAGACACTGCGAGAGCTCCCTACGGGACCAAGTCGGTTGAGACGGTACTTCGGTATTCATTTGAGAATACTGAATTTCTGATTCAAAAGGGCGTGAAGGCAGTTGTCGTGGCGTGTAACACATCGACTGCCATCGCCCTGACGCGGCTGAGAGATAGCCTTTCGATTCCCGTAATCGGAGTTATCGAGCCTGGCGTACGCAGGGCGATCAAAAGTACAAAGAGTAATAGGGTTGGGGTTATCGGCACCGAGGCAACCATCCAGAGCGGCGCTTACACGCGCGCGTTGAAAGAAGCTGATGCAGGGGTTGAAGTGTATAGTCGCGCCTGTCCTCTCTTCGTGCCGTTGGTGGAAGAGGGATGGACCGACAACGACGTGGTGGAACTGACCGTCAAGGCTTATTTGGGCAGTCTCAAGCAAAGCGGCATCGACACCTTGATTCTGGGTTGCACACACTATCCATTGCTTAAGAAAATAATTCGCAAATTCATGGGAAGCAACGTTCGGTTGGTAGATTCCGCTGAAGAGACGGCGAAGGAAGTCGAATCGGCGCTTAAGAAGAGCAGGTTAACCAGGAAAAACAGTAAGGCCATACACAGTTTCTTCGTCACCGATGCCCCCGATCGATTCATCAAGGTCGGCCGCCGCTTCCTGGGTGAGAAAGTGGAGTCAGCGGTGCGCATCGAACGCTAAATGTTGTCGATACCGTACTTTAACAATGTGTTGTAACCGGCGGTAGCAATCGTGTATTTTAATGGTATCGCTGGCGGGACACAGTTTGAGAGCATTTTGGGAGTCACATCTTTGTAATGTTGGGTCTAATTAAAAGATCGTCGGAAGTAAGAACGACCGCGAGGTCAAGCGTATCCGTCCGTATGTGGGTGAGATCAACGAACTGGAAGCCGAATTTCAAAGACTTGGCGACGCCGAGCTGCGCGATAGGACAGAGCATTTCAAGAAGCGCGTTCATGAGGCAACTAATCCGTTGCGGAACACTCTCGAAGAGGTGCAGAGAGAGGCGCTCACTGCTGATACTGAGGAGCGCGAGGAGCTAAAGAGCCGGGTTGAGGAGGCAGACAAAGAATTGCGAAAAGCGGAAGCTCGGGTTCTTGAAGACCTTTTACCTGAAGCCTTCGCAGCGGTTCGTGAAGCCTCCCGGCGTACCATCGGACTTAGGCATTTTGACGTTCAGCTGATCGGTGGAGTGGTCCTGCACGAAGGCAAGATCGCCGAGATGAAGACCGGCGAAGGCAAGACATTGGTCGCGACTTTGCCGTTGTATCTAAACGCACTCACCGGTCGAGGGTTCATCTGATTACGGTCAATGATTACTTGGCGCGCCGCGACGTTTCAATGGATGGGGCCCATTTATCATAAACTCGGCCTATCGGTGGCCTCCATCGTTCATGAATCCAGCTATCTCTTTGATCCGAGCTATTTGACTAAGGATTACCGCTACCTCAATCTGCGCGCGATTACACGCCAGGAAGCTTATCGAGCAGATATCACCTACGGAACGAACAACGAGTTCGGGTTCGATTACTTGCGGGATAATATGAAATTCTCTTTGGAGGAGTACGTCCAAAGAGAGCTCAACTTTGTTGTCGTCGATGAAGTGGACAATATCCTGATCGATGAGGCCAGAACCCCGCTGATTATTTCGGGTCCGGCGGAAGAGTCCACGGATAAGTACTATGTCATCGACCGAATCATCCCAAGCTGCAGCGAGGTGCCGTGATTCAAGGTGATCCGTCGCAGGAGGATCGCGCCGCCATTGAGGCCAGGGGCGATTACACGGTGGATGAAAAGAGCCGCTCGGTGACCTTGACGGAGACGGGAGTTGCCAAAGTCGAACGTTTGTTGGGCGTGCACAATCTCTACGATCCTCGGCAGATTGACACTTTGCACCATGTGCAACAGGCGCTGAAGGCCCATGCCATTTTTAAGCGTGACGTTGATTACGTCGTAAAAGACGGTGAAGTGATCATCGTTGACGAATTCACCGGTCGATTGATGCCTGGCCGACGCTGGTCCGATGGGCTGCACCAAGCGGTGGAAGCTAAAGAACGGGTGCACATTCGCGAAGAGAACCAAACGCTCGCGACGATCACGATCCAAAACTACTTTCGCATGTATAAGAAACTTGCGGGAATGACCGGCACCGCCGATACCGAAGCGACGGAGTTCAAAAGATTTATAAACTCGACGTGGTCGTGATTCCGACCCATCGCAACATGATTCGCATCGATAATCCTGACGTAGTTTATCGAACGGAAAATGAGAAATTCGATGCGGTGGTTCAGGAGATTGAAGACCGTCACCATCAGGGCCAACCCATTTTGGTCGGTACCACCTCCGTGGCGAAGTCCGAGCGTCTCTCTCGCATGCTCAAGAAAAAAGCGTTAAACACAATGTTCTCAATGCCGTAAACCATGAGGCGGAGGCGACGATCATTGCTCAGGCCGGTAGATTAGGCGCGGTCACGATTGCGACCAATATGGCCGGGCGCGGCACTGACATTTTGCTCGGTGGAAACCCGGACTTTTTGGCCCGCTCCGATATGGAAAACGAATGGATTAGCCGAGCTGCTAAACTGCCGGTTGGAGGGGCGGGACGTTACGAAGATGCGTTGAGGGATCTGCGCGAGAAGTATGAAGGAAGTCAAAGGCCGAAAAGCGTTACCTGAAAGACGGCGAACTTTACAAGCAGCAGCGCAGCGACGCCCTTAAGCGCTCCACCGAAATTCAGCGGCAGGTCAGGGGCTTTCGCCCTTCCGTGATAAGCGGGAACGATATGAGGACTTGTCCGCTACGGAGTTCATAGAAGCGCTACACGGGATGCGACCTATTCCTGAAAGCTATTTGCAGGCGAGGCAAGATCTCGAGACTTCCCTTCTGCAAGCACGTGATGGGGACGATGGGAATACCAACGAAGCTTTCGAAGAGGCACGGCAGGATTTCAGTGATTGCATCAATCGCTGGCAACAACAAAACGGCGCGCGACAAGAGTTAATTGAGACGCTGGATGAAAAGCGACGGAATTACGAGCAACGGGCGCAATGATTTCGAGTTCAACCGGGCGCTTTTAGTACTTGGGCGGGGCGACCATGCCGCGCTGGTAGCCGAGTATGGAAAGGTTTACCAGGCCTTCGAAGAGGCGGAAACGAGATGCGAAGAGCTTCGGCTGCCTTACGAAAAGCTATTCAAGAGGCGCAAAAGCAATTACGAAACCAAGCGCCAGGAATACCTGCGGGTGGTGGAGGAGATTCGCGAGCAGTTGGACAAAGCGCCCGATGAGTATCGCCAGCGTTTCGATGAAGTGTTGGCGGGTTACAACCGAGTCTGCGCAGACGAACGGGAACGAGTGATTGCCGCGGGCGGGCTCCATATTCTAGGTACGGAACGTCACGAGAGCCGACGAATCGACAATCAGTTGCGCGGAAGAGCTGGACGACAGGGTGATCCAGGCTCGTCTCGTTTTTATTTGTCGCTGGAAGACGATTTGATGCGTATCTTCGGGGCCGATCGAATTCAAGGCATCATGAGCCGATTGGGGATGGAAGAAGGTGTTCCTATCGAGCACGGTCTTGTGACCCGAGCGATTGAAAACGCACAGAAAAAGGTGGAAGCGCATAACTTCGACATTCGCAAGCATCTCTTGGAATATGATGATGTCATGAATAAGCAGCGGAGGTGATTTACAACCAGAGAAGAGAGGTGCTGAAGGGCGAGGACTTGAAGCAAGATGTGCTAACGATGGCTCATGACCTCGCCGATGAGATCCTGGCGCGGTATGGCGACAAAGAGCTGCACCCTGCGGATTGGGATCTGGCGGGTTTACGTGAAGGGCTGCACCACCAATTCAACCTGCGGGTCGATTTCAAAGCAGAGGAATTGGATAATTCAACAGTAGACGGCCTGACGGAACTGGCAACCCAAAAAGTCACCGAGACCTATGAGGACAAAGAGAGACGATTCGGGACGCCCATGTTGAGGCAACTGGAGAAAATCATCATGCTCCAGACCATCGATAGCTTGTGGAAGGATCATCTTCTCAATATGGACCATCTCAAAGAAGGGATCGGGTTGCGTGGGTATGGGCAAAAGAACCCTCTCAAGAGTACCAGAAGGAAGGCTTCGAGATGTTTGAAGAGATGATTCACCGTATCCAGGAAGACGTCGTGCAGAAACTCTTTACCGTAGAAATCGCCAGAGAGACTGTCGCCCAAGAGGTGGAGGTGCAGCAGCCGCGTCCTCAACGGATGGTACTGAGTCGCGGCAATGAGGAGCGTCCAATCGGCTCCCGCTTCGCAGGCGAGGCGGCAAGGCGAGAAAGTAGGGAGAAACGATCCTTGCCCGTGCGGCAGTGGTAAAAATACAAGCGGTGCTGCGGTAAGTGAGTGCCCATCCTGACAAGCTATAGCAACTGGAGATGGGCTACGATCAATATCCCGGGCTCCAATAATTCAGAGGATGTTTCGCTTCAGTGCGTTGCTGGATTTCCCGCTATGCTCTCGTGTTCGTCTTCGTGGTTAGCGGCCGATGTCGCGTTGTTCCCCGCTCCCAGCTTAATTATCTTCTCTTTGAATTGTTGCAGATCCTTTGTAGCGTTTCTCGTGTCAACGACCAATTTGGAGGCAGCTATGATTCTTCGAAAATCATAGGCGCTATGATCAGTGAGAATGATAATGCAATCCTGACTTTCGATGTTGGCCGATGTTAACTCCACCGATTTCAAATTGCTACCATTCATTCTTAACGTGGCAACGAAAGGATCGTTGTAGGATAGGACAGCGCCCTTCTCGATTAGCATCCGCATCACGTCGAGCGCAGGAGATTCGCGGCAATCGCTGACATTTTTCTTGTAAGCGACGCCAAGAACCAAAACCTTCGAGCCCCGAATACTCTTTGAAAAACGGTTGAGCCCTCGCCAACCATGGTCGTAACCACGGTCGGCATCATACCGTTGATTTCGGCTGCCAAACCGATAAATCGAGCCTGAAAATTCAGTGCCTTGAGCTTCCAAGCGAGGTAGTGAGGATCGATGGGGATGCAGTGGCCTCCTAATCCCGGACCTGGATAGAATGGAATGAAACCGAAAGGTTTACTCGCAGCCGCGTCGATTACCTCGTAGACATCCACGCCTAGCACGTCACACATCAGCGCCAGCTCATTAACCATCCCGATATTGACACTGCGGAATGTATTTTCGAGAAGTTTGACCATCTCGGCGCACTTGGTGCTCGAGACGGGAATGACCCGCTCAATGAATTGAGAATAGAAGACATGCGCTATCTCTGTGCATTCTGCCGTTATGCCGCCGACGATTTTTCGGAGTGTTGTGGGTATTAAAGGCGATATTGCCGGGATCGATTCTTTCCGGTGAAAAGGCGAGAAAGAAATCCTTTCCGACCCGCAAGCCGCTACTTTCGAGCTCAGGCAAAATCAGCTCGTCCGTGGTGCCAGGATATGTCGTACTTTCTAAGACAATGAGTTGCCCGGCATGCAGATACTTCCGAATCTTTTCGGTTGCAGACAATATAAAAGAAATATCCGGGTCGCGGCTCTTGCTCAATGGGGTGGGGACGCAAATGCTTACGGTGTCGACATCCCGCAACGCGCTAAAGTCCGCGGTTGGGGTGAACCGCCCCGTTTGTATCGCACCAGCGATGGCCTTGTCCGAGACATCACCGATGTAGGATTTTCCTTCCTTCAGCCGGGAGATCTTGTTTTGATCTAGATCGATACCGACGACGTTGAAGCCGGCCGAGGCGATCTCCAGAGCCAAAGGTAGCCCGACATAGCCCAGGCCGATAACGGCGGCGGTTGCGTTCCGCTGTTGTAACTTAGTTCTTAGAGCTTCCAAGTGAGGATACCTCCCGGGCAATAACCTGCTGTTTGGACCGCATGCGCGTCACTTTAAATTCCTGAATCTGTATCTTGTATTTGTCGATGAGTTCATAGAGGTTCACCCGGCTAATGCCGAGGTCTTTCGCTGCGCGACTCACGACACCCTTGTTTCGCGAAAGCGCTCTCGTTATATAATCTATTTCCATCGCTGTTTTTGCAAACTTCAGATTAACATCTGATGGACCCGCTCCAACTTGAGTCCCAGATCCGACGGCTTTAGCACTGGATAGGAGCTAAGGACAACGGCCCGGTTAATTAAATTTTCGAGTTCCCGAACGTTGCCCGGCCACGGATGTCGCATGAGTGCTGCTTCCGCCTCCGATGACAAACTGACAGGGGGCTTGTGGTTTTCGCGACAATATTTTCTCAAAAATACTGCGCTAGTTGAACGATGTCGTCCCTCCTTTCACGAAGCGCTGGGAGTTCTAACGGCACGACCTTGAGACGATAGTACAGATCTTCACGAAAGAGCCGGTTCTCAATGTCTTGCTTGAGATCCCGGTTGGTGGCGGCGATAATTCTGACATCGAGTTCAATAGATTGGTTGCCGCCGACTCTTTCTATCTTGCGGTCCTGCAGAAAGCGTAGAAGCTTAACTTGTAGAGTAGGAACCAATTCCCCGATTTCGTCCAGGAACAACGAGCCTGTGTGCGCCAGCTCGAATTTGCCTTTTTTGCGCGTAAGCGCCGGTGAAAGCACCTTTCTCATGTCCAAAAAGTTCGCTCTCAAGTAGATTTTCCGGAATGGCTCCGCAATTGACAACAACGAATGGATTGTTCTTGCGCGGGCTTTGTCGATGGATAGCATGGGCAACTAGTTCTTTACCGGTGCCGCTTTCACCGCCTATCAGCACAGAGATATCGGAAAGGGCAACTCGCTCAATAAAACGGAAGATGTCTTGCATGCCCGTGGAGCTTCCGATAATCCCATGAAACTCATTTCCGGAGCCCGGGTAATTTTGGTGTAGACGTTGGTAGATTCGGTATATGTGGCAGGCCCGCTGGATCATGACCTTCAGATCTTCCAAACGGACTGGCTTAGCATAGTAGTCGAAAGCGCCCAAACGGACCGCCTGCAACGCAGTGGTCTGGTCATTGTTAGCTGTTACGACAATCACCCTGGTTGCTGGTTCCTGAGCCAACATGCGTTCCAGTAACCCGAGGCCAGTTAAATCCTCTGGATTTCCTGGATTCAAGAGAGATCCAATGTGACCACCGCGGTCCGTTCGCGCTCAAATGTCGTTATTGCGTTGCTCTCGTTGGATGCGGTAAAAACTTCATATTCCGCTTCAGGGGCCGAGCGCATTTGCTCGAGAATGTTCTCCTCGTCATCCACCAGCAGAACTTTCAGCTTTCACAGATGTCAGTTCCTTTCATTGTTTTCCTCAAGCGTTGGTAGTTCGATATCCACTCCACGCAGTTACCTCCAGCTAGAAAACTGCTGGCGGTTTTCAATTTATTTTCAAACGAAAGAAAGACACTCCGGTCAAACGAAGCGGTAAATTGCTAGATCGGAGAGCAAATACAATGCCACTAGCCTGGTTTCTGCAGTGGAAAGGCAAGCAATGGAGCGACAGAAAATAGTTATCTGGTCGGGCACGACCTCCCGAATCGCGCTTCGGGTTATGAGTAAAAGGCAAAAAATGACTACATCGGAACTTGCCCGCACGATGATTTGAGCTGCTCAAAGAATTTTTGCATTATTATTTTCTGTCATCAAACTAACTAGGACCTCCAGGGTCGGTCAGGACTGTGGTTCAGAGGGACTGCGCACCATAGCTACTGTCTCTGATCAGTTTCGCTCCGCTCTTGAATGTGCGGTATTGTCGGCATTACCTCCGTGCAGCGCGAGACGAGTGATCGAGGCACAGTTCGGTCAATCCGGTTCATTTGAATTCACTAAATCCAAAGCGCGTGAAATTTTGGAACCATCTGGAATCATTGGAGGAAGGTATTGTCAAAGCGGTAAGAAACAAATTAGCTGAGTTTCCATTCTCGCTTCCCCACAACGTGTCTCTGGATGCGAGGCCTTTTCAAACTGTCGTCGGCCGCTGCACACGAGAGCCCAAGACCGTTGGTTCAGTGAAACTCCGTTGGCACAAACAAGTAACTGGCGTTCGCCAGTCATCGAGTTCTACTCAACTAAACGACTGACAGTGGATTGGACAGTGCATTTGGAAGGCATTTAAGCCAGGAGTAAGAATCTGTGAGAACTCTGAGTGGAAAGACTACAAGTTAATTGATTGAAGGATACGGCATATATTTTGCGTATGCGAAACCAACTGTAAACTTTATGACATTTTCCCTTGACTCAGCTTTGCTGTTATGGCGAGATTTCGAACCTTATCCTAACAATGGAAAGCGGAAAGTTATTGTCGTGTCTGGGCCAGTAGCACATCGGTCGCCACGCCTGGGGACTGTGGATCCGCTATTTGCCGAGCCAGGCTCCTCAATTCAATCCAGCCAATCGGTCTCCTCGCCGCGCGAAGACTCAGCGGTTTTGAATCTTTGCCTTGTGTGCTTTACGAGTGCAATGCCGCTTTTGAATTTACCTACGTATCAGAAAACATCTCTGAATTGTTTGGTCTAGAGTCGGATGAACTAATTGGTAACCCACTGCTGTCGGACCAAAGAATTCCCGCCGAAGATCTTGTCTTGTTATCCAACCGGCTGGGCGAGCTAGAGGATCTCAATAAAAGAACTTCGTTAATGCATCGGATGCTGACCCGACGCGGTTTGCCCTTCTGGGTTGCACATAGTCTTTGGAAAGCTGGTCTAAACGATACGATTGTAGTTCGAGGCTGCATCGTCCCGATGGATTACAACGGTCGGCTGCATAGTTCGGAACAAGCTGTCATTTCGCGGTTTGTTCACAAGATGGGCAACCATTTTCAGTTACTAAACCTTGTGGTCAATTCCCTAAAAAGAACAGTACCAGAGTCCAGAGAAACTTTGATGTTGGAAGAAACCGTGGAAAAGGCCATTGAGCTCACCCGTGGGTTTTCGGACTACAATCAGGCTCCTACATGCTTGTCTCGAGGTTGAGTTGATGGACATTCTTCAGGCCACTGCCATGACGCGGCGATCTTTATTCGAAAAAAGGGAATCGCCTTCGACAGCCAAATCCATGCGTCGGTAAACGGCGCGGTCATTCAAGCAGATCCGTATCTCTTGGAGCTAGCGATCGGGCATGTTCTTCAAAACGCCCTGGAAGCTACAGAAGCAGGCGGCCAAGTGACGCTTCAAGCAAAGAGTGAAGTGTTCTGGCGAGAGTGCTTCTGCGGCAAGTATATCGGTAATAGATTCCGGCTGCGGGATTGATGAGAATTGCTCTGGCAAACGTAGTTGTCCCATTCTTTACTTCCAAAAGAATCATGACGGTCTGGGGTTGAGCATGGCAGCTCGATTTATCGAGATACATGGGGGTATCTTACGGGTTACAAGCGCACAGGGAAAAGGTACCGAGGTGGAAATAGTACTGCCGTTAGAAGCCGAGGGGGCAATCCTGCCTTTTTAAGCACATCTTCTTACAAGCCGGAACCAAGAAGTATTAGCTGAATATCTAGCATGTATAGCGTACTAATTGTCGAAGATCATGATCGCCTCAGGGAACAACTGGGCCAGTTCTACGAGCAGGAGGGCTTCAAAGTAACGACAGCTGCCTGCGGAGAGGAGGGGAATCGAAAAGCTTTCACAAGAAAAAGTTTGCAATCATAGTCTCAGACGTCAAAATGCCGGGATTGATGGGTTTCAGTTAGCCCGGCACGTCCGGGAGAAATATCCTGATACCGACGTAATCCTAATCACCGCGTTTGGCAATATAAAACAAGCAGTTGAAGCAATGAAACTCGGGGCCAGTGATTACATCACTAAACCGTTTCAACCAGAGGCCATCCGCCTTGTAAGTGAGAAACTCATCGAAAGACGACGTCTCCTCGAAGAAGTTAGAGAACTAAGACAGCGAGTTCACGAGGAGCATAATCTTGAAAATATACTGAGCAAAAGCCCCAAGATGCTCAAAGTCTTTGAGTTGATTCGATCTCTTGCCGAGACTGACTCTCGGAGTCATGATTACCGGAGAGACGGGGACAGGAAAAGAGTTGGTCGCCCGCGCCATACATAATTTAAGTCGTAGCGAAAAAGTAGACAATTCGTCGCGATCAACTTGCGGTGCTTTCCCGGATACGCTCCTCGAAGCGAACTTTTTGGTTATGAGAAGGGCGCTTTTACGGGTGCAGTGCAAAGCCGTGGAGGAAAAATCGAGCTTGCCGACGGAGGGACGCTCTTTTTGGACGAAGTCGAAGCGATGGCCGCGCCGATGCAAGTCAAGCTGCTGCGGGTTCTCCAAGAGCGAGAAGTAGAGCGTCTAGGAGGTAACCGCAAAGTCAAAATTGACATGCGTGTTATCGCGGCAACGAATGTGGACTCTCTCGCTGTGTTTAGCCCGTGGAACTCTGCGTGAAGATTTCTACTACCGGATCAACGTGATCCCCATTCAACTTCCGCCGCTGCGCGAACTGGTTGGAAGATCTGCCATTGCTCATCGAGCACATTTTGAAGTCGCCATCCGGTCGCAATAGAAAGGAACATTCGACAAGTGGCGCCGAAAGTTTTAGGATCAAATGCTGGCCTACCATTGGCCTGGGAACATACGAGAGCTGAGAGAATATTCTGGAGCGGGCGATAGTCAAGTCCACGCGGTGACGCCATCGAAAATGTTGATTTGCCGGCTCCGCCGCAGCGCATTCTCGACCTGTGGTACGCCGGTAATGGCGCTCGAGAGATATCATTGAAACAGTGGCTCTCCAATAGCGAGAAAGACTACCTGCGAGAGTCTGTTGATAAAGTACAAGGGAGCATTTCTTCTACGGCGAAAGAAGCCAAAGTAGTGACAACAAGACCTTATACAGAAAAATGAGGCGCCATGGCCTGCACAAGGGAATCGTTCAAGGATTTGGGTTAGTTGGTTATTGCTGGTCGTTGGTATTGTTTATTTGGTTTCGGCTGACCGTGCCGAGGCTAGGTTCGCAATTGGCTTCTCTCCCACACTCGGAGAACTTTACACGGACAACACTATTTTATGCCAAGGACAAAGAAGCCGATTTCGTTACCTGCCATAACCCCAACGCTGTCGATCTTATATGCGCCCGAGGGTCAAACTGCGCTCTATCTTAAACCTCAATATCTGGTCCGAGCGGGTTGATCTTTGCGCGCCACAGTGAACTAAACAACTTTGGTGATAACTGGGGACTAAACGGTGGGTATACTTCATCCAGTATTCTCCACAGTTAAGATTTCCACGTATCGGACGTTCTTGGGCGTCAGGGACCATACCGACTTGGAGCCAGGGATCTGAGCCGTTGGCTCAGGGTGCTTTTGGTTGCCCAGCACCTCCGACTTCACCGCCGCCGACTGGAGGGACTCTCCCGGGACAAGAGCAATCAAAACTCTTTCCAATTTCACTTCAGGGATTTTCTCAGTTTTGGAATAATTTCATCCTCGAGGAAGATATCGTTATAGACCGGATGTCAGCTTTACCGGAGCTTACTCAAACAATTTTGTTGACTAATATTGACCCGGGTGGGTCGGATCATCTACCAGAACCATCGACTTCCGGGGCATCTATAACTGGCGGCACAGAGCATAACGCTCCACGCGGGGTTTACATTAGCATATACAACGGCCGAAATACCTGGTAACGTCAACAACCGAAATAACAATAATGTCGTGTTTAATTTTGATTTAGGTGATGATTATTTTAGCAACTTCCAGATCCACGTTGTCGCCTACCTTGACTCTGGCAGCGAGCACCGGCATTTCTTTGAACGCCGGTAACAACGGGCCACCAGTAGCCAACAACACCAACATAACCCTCACGAAAATTTGGGAAACGGCAACCCTCAGCGGCGGAGTTCAGCACGGTCTCACGCCGAGCTATGGTGTTGCTGGAATTTCAATACAACCACAGTGAATGGTCGATTCAACTACCAAGTGACGGAAAAATTATCGACGACTAGCTGGGGTGAATTTTTCCTACCACGACTACGGATGATGGGAATTTCCAGACCTTCCAGGCCTCCGCCGGCGCGCGATACCAGTTCGCTCCGTGGCTCGCCTCTAACCTTTTTATGCCTACCGATGGACGGATAGTAGTACCTCAGCGGCTCAATCCAGCTCCGGCATCCTCCAAGCGGGAATGGTTCGAGCTAACGCGGTTTACTTGACACTAACAGCCAATTTCGATCTCTTGGCCGAATGTTGGATTGACCGGGAGCACGACCGCGCTCACGCCCTTAGTAACAACCCCGTTCCTGCAAGCCACGTCGCTCACCACGCCCGTCTCGCACTCACCACGCCCACCACGCTTCCATAGTCAGATTCCCACGGTTCGATTCCCGACGGCTCATTAGTGTGGTTCATCCTCGATTCGGTCGTCATTCTCGAATGCCTCGTCGGAATCAGCGAGATCGGAACTGGACCCGACTAGAACAGTCGGGGTGACGCCTTCGGGATAAACTCTCATCGGTATGATCTGATACCCCGTCAGCTTACGCGTAGTTATTTAACCTAGGCTAAGGTCGATGCGGGCAAATATGCCCACTCTATTCGACCTTATTTGTTATTAGGGCAATTCTCAATGAGGTTCCAAAGTTGTGTTGTGATCATTTTTGACCGTTATTCCAAACCCTTCTGGGCCTTTGACGTTCTCTTTAGTGGCTCACATCTCGTGAGACTCTTGGTATGAGAATTGCGGTACCGGGCCTTGTTTCCTTACGATTTTTGGGATGCCGACACTGTGCGATACCGGCAGGTCTACCTAACAGCGAATAGACAATCCATCGCAGGCAGACATATGGAAAAAAGAACCGTTTTGTTGTTTCGCATTGATTATAAGCGCTACATCGTGTTCCGCCAAGGAACTGCGAGTCCAAATTCCGCGTAGCGACTGGCACCCCGGATCCGGGAAAACCTCCTGACGAGTTTTATGTCATAGGTGCGGGCGATGTGCTAAATATCAATGTTTGGAAGGAACCGAGCCTCTCGGGTACCAGTTAAGGTGCGTCCTGACGGATTCGTGACCAGTGCCATTGGTCAATGAAATTCAGGTCGTGGGTATGACCACGGCGCAGCTGAGAAAGGTGCTTTCGAAGCTAAGTATAAGGAATTCACGGTTGATCCATTCGTAACGGATTCAGGCTCGAGGCGATCCGCTTCGAGTGAGGTGTTTTTAGTTGGGCAGGTTGTCCGCCCTGCAGCAATTCCGCTCAATGGAAACGAGACATTGCTACAAATCCTGACCGCCTGCCGGCGGGTTAACCGTCTTCGCCGACCGCAGTAATATTCGGGTGGTACGGCGGGATGGGGACAAGGTAACCGAGTATATCGCCGACTATGACGGCATTATTAAAGGGGATTTGAAGCAAGACATTTTGCTGAGACCGGGGATCGAATTATCGTGCCGTAGATATCTGAGTATTCTTGCGAATTGAGATACACCTGAGTCTAGAGGATCTTTATGAACGTGGTTGCGGATTTCGATATTTCTAAAATACTGAATAACCTTTAATCGAAGGAAAGGACTCATCCTATCCGTATTCGTTGTAGTTTCATCTATTGGCCGCATATTTGGCGACTGTCCTGCCGAACGTCTATCGATCCGAGACGCGCTCATCCTGTCATTACCCGCAGCGCGTCCCACATCGGTTGTCGCTTCGACAGTAACCATTGATCTCGGCGAGCGGATGCAGTCCATCACACAGGAGATAATGAGCAGAACTCAACTAGAGAAGATCGTGCAAGAATTCAATCTCTATCTGAAGATGGCTAGGCTTTGGAAGATCGAATCAATGTTCTGCGCAAATCCATCAAGATCGAATCTCGCCGCAACAGCGTATTTCAGTTATCGTTCCGAGTCTGAAGATCCGGAAACGAGAGCTAAGCAAGTCACGAGTCGCCTTGGATCTGTTGTTTATTGAGCAAAATCTAAACGCAAGAGAACAGCGAGGCATGGGAACTAAGTCTTTCATCAATCGGAGGTAAACCGGAGAGGCTGCAGGAAGGAATTGGAACAGCAAGAGACGGTGGTAACCAAATACAAGGCTGGCTCATGGTTACGAGTTACCTGACCAACTCGAACACAAACCTACGGAGTTTGGAGCAACTTCGACGTGGACTGGAGGGCAATAACCAACGATTGTCAGCACTCCAGGAACGTAAAGGTATCCTGCAGAAACAAAACGTCGAGGCGGACATTCCAAAGTAGATCCACTAGCCGGTCCACTCTAGTGCCAGGAATTGGCGTAACGCAGAGTGTTCAACTTGAGGTGAATGAAAAAGGAACTGGATTCCTTGCTGCAAAGATATAGCAGCAAGCATCCTGACGTAATTAGAGCGCAGAAGGAAATCCAAGCCCTAGAAAGCTGAGAGCAGCGACACAATCCCAGTCAAACCGAATTTGCCAAAAACCTCTAGGTCATTAGTCCTGTGAAGCGGGTTTTGCTGACTCAGATCACAGACATTGATTCCGAGATCCAAGGCTCTCCAAACGCAGAGCCGAAGGAATTCGGAGTCAGATTGGCGTTCTACAGGCTCGTGTTGATAGTACTCCTGTTCGTGCATTAGAGCTTTCTAAGATTAGCCGGGGCTACGACATCACAGCTAAAAAATACCAAGATTTACTGGCCAAGGGCCTTGAGTCCGAACTGGCGGAAAACATGGAAAAGAAACAAAAAGGTGAGCAATTCCAGATTCTCGATGCCTGCGAATTTCCCGGTTAAATCCAGCTCGACCCAACCGGCTCATGATTGTTCTGGTGGGACTCTTGGCGCAGGTTTGGCTGGAGGGATTGGATTGGCCATTTTTTGGGAAAACTTGACTCTTCCTTTAAGGAGAGTGAGGAAATCAATGCTTACGTCAAATGTGCCGTTGCTCGCGACCCTTCCTGCGCTGGTAACGCGCGGCAGCGTCTTGGAACAGCGGCGGGCTCAAGGGTTACCTTGTGATGGCTTCGATCGGAACCCTGGCTGTTGGAATCATTTGTGTCCGAATTTTGGGTCCCATGTACTTTTAGGAAAGAAAGAACCAATGGATCATTTATTATATCAAACGCATTTCGGGCTCTCCCAGGCTCCCTTTAACATCACGCCCGATCCCAGCTTCCTGTACCTCAGCGCGAGCCATCGCGAGGGGTTAGCGCAGCTTTCCTACGGAATCAGAGCCAGGAAGGGTTTTGTGGTCCTTACCGGAGAAGTGGGCACAGGAAAAACCACGCTGATTCACGCGCTGTTGAACGATCTTAACGGAAGCGCTCACACAGCGCTCATCTTTAGCACCATCGTTAGCCCAGCGGATCTGCTTCGATCCGTATGTGAGGAGTTCGGACTTATAGAACCGAAGCGACCTCTTCAAGAGATCCATGATTACCTAGTATCCTTAAATGAATTTCTTCTTGAAAGTTATCGTAAGGGGGAGAATTGCGCGCTCATTATCGATGAATCACAGAATCTTTCGGCTGAGGTCTTAGAAAGTATCCGGCTGTTATCTAACTTTGAGACTTCTAAGGATAAGCTGTTGCAAATATTATTAGTCGGGCAGCCTGAATTAGCGGTTCGGCTCAACTCGCCTGAATTGCGCCAACTCAAACAACGAGTGATGCTGCGTCACCATTTGCGCGCTCTGTCGCTTCAGGAATGTTGCGAATACGTCTCCAATCGCCTGAAGGTTGCTGGTGGAGACCGAACTATTTTTACCGCCAACGCCTTAGAAAGCATTTATTCCTATTCCGGTGGCATCCCCCGCATTGTGAATGTGCTGTGTGACAACGCATTACTGACCGGTTATGCGTTGGGGAGGAAGGAAATTGACACCAGGATCATACGGGAAGTGGCAGAGGATCTGAACATAACAACTAACGCTAGAGGCGCGCCCTAGGCCTGTTCGTCAAGTGGTCAATAGCCCGAACGGTAATGGTTCAGCGCAGGCGTTTGGCGCGGGATCAGTGGAAGCCCGATCAGGTGATAACCGCGCTTGGAGCCAAAACCGGCCAACCGTGAAACCGATTCCCAAAAGTATTCCCTCCGCGGCGTTTGTGCCAGCCAGTTTCTTAGATGCTCATGGCTGCAGCTCTCACAGACGCCATGGGTCCGATGGCCAAGATTGTGCTCCGGGATCAGATCAAGACCCTGGGCGAATCTTCTGAGAGGTTCCCGCAGGCAAAGGTCGATATGCTTCTTGAATCGGTGAGCGCGCGAGATCTTAGACGAAGGAATGCGGGGGCGGTTCCGGCAGCAGATGCTTGCACAAATCCAGACTGCTGCAAGCCTCCTAACTAATACTGCTGCTGAAAAGATCTCAGAGGCGAGGCCGTGAGCGGAATGGAGGGTTGGAGTAGTAGGAGCATGCAGGATTATTGGGCTTTAAATGCATCACTCCATTACTCCATCATTCCAGTACTCAGTTCTTCTTAGGAGTGTGAAAGCATGAGCAGGGTTTTCGAAGCATTAACAAGAGCGGGTGAAGAAAAGCACGAGGCAGGTCCTGCAATCAGTGGAGCAGATTGAAAGTACTCTGCTGACAGTCCCGGGGAAGGGAAGGGCCGCCCACCCCGGAACAATATTTCGGATGCGAACGGTACCGCTCAGTAGAGACGAATGGTAAGGTCCGTGAAATTCCACGAACTCCTGCTCGGGAAATCACCAATGGCAAGAAACCGTGGCTCGAAAAAATCGAAGACTGGCTGATTGGGTGGGGCCTGGGAGGCTGATAACAGCTATCCAATCGTTGCTTTAGAAAAGGAATCACCAGGATCGGAACAATATAAGATGCTCCGGGAGCAGTTAAAGCGACTGCGTGTAGAATCGGGGATTCGGAGTTTTACCATAACTAGCCCGGTTAAGAGAGATGGAAAGACCACAGTGGCTCGTCAACTTGGCAGCAGCCCTATCATTGGACTATGAGGAAAGCGTTCTTGCTGATCGATGGTGATCTACACGGCTCCCAATATCCATCGCTACTTTAATGCCCTCAATCGCCGGGACTTACCGATTATCTTGGCTCCGACTTGCAAATGAATCTGAAGAGCCTGGTACAGGATACTTTTCTTCCCGGCTTACGCATTTTGCCTTCAGGGAAACCGTCACACCTCGCATCCGAGCTGCTGGCAAAGGAAAGAATGAAACAAGTTATAGAACAGGCCCATGCCCAGTTTCCGGTCATCAGATAATAATCGATAGCCCTCCGATACTTTCTACACCTGACCCTTTGGTGATCGCGCGCCATGTTGATGGAGTATTGCTGGTAGTGCGGGCAGGCAAAACTCCACGCGATTATTTGACTAAAGCGTTGCAATCTGTCTGAATTCCAACCAGGTTATTGGGTGTTGTGTTGAACGGTGCTGATCTGGGCATCGCCTCTAAGTATTATTATTATGCGGCCAATGGTGCCTAATCATCAATGCGTATATTTAATCGCTACTTTTCCGTTTACGATTTCGTTCTGCATTCTGGGTGACATCATCGTGCATCTTATTGGCCACGTTGGCGGTTCGTGTGGCAATATCGTTGCTTCGAAATTTCACCTAGTCCCGAATGGGTCTTTTGGTCTTTTCAAGCCGGTGGCTGTGACGATTATTGTAATTGTCTCGTTCTATTATTCTGACCTTGTATGCCATCGACCAAACCTTATCGATTCGAGAGTTATGTGCTCCGTCTGATGAGTGGGGTCGGAATTGCCTGCGTTCTAATAGCGATTGTCAGCTATCCGATACCGCAATTCGGTAAGGACGCTCTATGCCAGTCAAATGGTCTGATGGTCCTGAGTCTTTGCGCTTGGCGGGTTGGTTTTATGCGAGTTATCGAGAGGGCGCGGATTCACGCGAGGGTGTTAGTGATTGGACTGCAGGCCATCGGCAAGTTGGTGGCGGAAGAGCTTCTTAGGCAAAAGAAACTGGGTATGGAAGTGGTTGGCTTTGTAGGCCAATCTGCTGGCCAACTCACACTTTCCTACGGCAATCCCATTCGAGTATCGTTACCGGTTTACCAGCCCTCATCGTTGATGGATTTGTTCGAGCAAAAAAGCGTCAATCGTATTCTCCTTGCCGGGGTGGAAGGCTGCGGTGATGCGCTTCGGGCGAGAACTGCGTAACTTTACGTGCCCGCGGAGTCGCAATGGAAGACTGCCACTCTTTTTACGAAAGATTGGTAAGCAAGATTGCGATTGCTGATCTCTCTCCGGAGTGGATTGTTCGATGTAAAGGATTCCGGCGTGATCGGCTGATCATGTTCACAAAAGAGTTGATCGATATAGTCGTGTCAGCAATCGGATTGCTGGTGAGCGCGCCGATCACTTTGCTCACGGCGGTGTGCGATTAAATTGGATAGTCCGGGCCCGATACTTTTATCGTCAGGAAAGAGTAGGGCGAAACGACGAACCGATTTACCATCTATAAATTTCGCTCGATGTCTCAAGGTGCGGAAGCTTAATGTTGGTCCGGTTTGGGCCGCAGAAGATGATCCTAGGATAACCCGAGTAGGAAAAATTATCCGCAAATTGCGAATCGATGAGATTCCACAAATGATCAACGTGCTGAAAGGAGCAAATGAGCTTGGTTGGACCAAGGCCTGAGCGCCCGTTTTTCGTGCAGACATTGAATAAAGAGATTCCCTTACTACTCCTCCGTCATTCAATTAAACCAGGACATCACTGGCTGGGCTCAGATTTGCTATACGCTACGGGGACAGTGGAGAGGATGCAATAGAAAAACTCCAGTACGATCTGTACTACATGAAAAATATGTCGGCCACTGTTCGATCTGCAGATTATATTCGAAAGCCTGAAAGTTGTTTTATTGGGTCAGGGGAGCCTGGATGAGGTGCCAGCCGTGGGGTTTTTGAACGCCATGACTGTGGACGTTGAAGATTATTTTCACGTCCAGGCTTTCGCCGAGCGTAATTGCTCGTACCGTGATTGGGAGCGTTATCCAAGTCGAGTTGAGCGCAATACGCTTCGGATTGTTGGAAATGTTTGCGTGCCGGCAGGTTCGAGCGGACGTTTTTGTCTTGGGTTGGGTGGCAGAGAGGTTTCAGGGGTTAGTTCAGGCGATCCGCAAGGCCGGCCACCGTGTCGGGTGTCATGGATACGCCCATCGGCTAATTTACGAAGGCAGCGAGACGGATTTTCGCAACGACGTGCGGCGAGCGAGGCAAACTATAGAGGATATCACGGGGACGTCGGTAACCAGTTTCCGCGCGCCGAGTTATTCGATTACTTCCGAGACCCTGTGGGCTTTTGAAGTCCTCGGTGAAGAAGGATTTGAATACGATTCCAGTATATTTCCTGTCAGACACGACAACTACGGTATTCCTGATGCCCCACGTTTCCCTATATTAAACGGCTGAAATGCGGGCGGCAAATTCGGTGAGTTTCCTCCGTCGACGCTTCGTCTCCTCGGCAATAACATACCGGTTGCAGGTGGCGGATACCTTCGGTTGTTCCCTATAAATTAACCGCCTGGGCCATCCATCATCTCAATAAGACTGAACGGCAACCGGCGATGGTTTACCTGCATCCGTGGGAGATAGATCCGGATCAACCGCGCATTTCTGCTTCGTGGTTATCGCGCTTTCGGCACTACAACAACTTAGATTCAACAGAAACGAAGTGTCTGAAATTGCTGGATGACTTTTCGTGGGCACCGATGGAAGAGGTGCTGGCCCAGGGTTTGCTTCCAATAGTGTATCTAATTAAAGAGTTTATCATGGTACTGAAAATCCTATCGGTGGTTGGGGCAAGGCCCAATTTTATAAAAATCGCTGCCATTTGCGAAGCGATAAAACGGGATTAATAGCCAAGGCTGCAGAGCAAATCCACCATGTCCTGGTTCACACCGGGCAGCATTACGATAGCAACATGTCGGATTCGTTTTTTAACGATTTGGAGCTTCCCAAGCCGGATCTCTGCTTGGGAGTTGGTTCAGCCTCACATTCCGTTCAGACCGCTAGGATTATGGAGCGGTTTGAAAGTGTGGTTCTGAATGAGCAACCGCACCTCGTGCTTGTGGTAGGAGATGTGAATTCCACGGCGGCGTGTGCGCTGGTTGCCGAAAAGACATGGTGCCGGGGAGACCAGGACGCAAAAGACTTTATTCCAAAGCTTGCGCACGTGGAAGCGGGATTAAGGAGCTTCGACCGGACTATGCCTGAAGAGATCAATCGCATCGTTACTGATTCCATCTCCGACTATCTCTTCACCACTGAGGAAAGCGCTAACCAGAATCTGCTCCGTGAGGGTATTCCAGAGAACCGCATCTTTTTCGTCGGGAACGTGATGATTGATACGTTGCTTCGCCATCGTTCGAAGGCGCAGGAATCGACAATCTTGCAAGACTTGCAGCTGGCGGATGGACGCGAAGTAAAGCCCTATGCGATCCTAACCCTCCATAGACCTGCTAACGTTGATGACAAGCAGGTGTTTTGCCACATGCTTGACGCTTTTCTCGATATTTCAAAGCGTATGCCGGTCATCTTTCCGGCGCATCCACGGACGTTAAAGCGAATTCAGGATGAGGACTTAGGTGATTATTTCGTTGACCATTTTGTTCAGGGTCCGGAGCCGTGGGATTCGCGAGTGCGAATCCGATTGGTTCCACCGCTCGGCTATCTTGATTTTCTGCAATCTGATGTCCGAAGCGAAGGTCGTTCTCACCGACTCGGGTGGAGTCCAGGAAGAAACGACTATCCTTGGGGTCCCTTGTATCACCCTTCGGGACCGCACGGAGAGGCCGGTCACCCTTGAGCATGGCACAAACGTCTTAGTGGGCTCGGATCCGGAAAGATAGCAATACGTAACTGAACGAAGTAATACC
>ERZ1370068.1183-contig-1108_pt1 | contig 57075 bp, 72 predicted proteins | sample MGYA00561227_ERZ1370068 | MGnify/ENA primary metagenome ERZ1370068 (study PRJEB38410, sample SAMEA6850437) | metagenome | study: Metagenomic assessment of the ecological functions of the soil: analysis of the soil microbiota associated with the... | reverse complement strand
TTGTGCTTCGTTAGTTACGCCATTGCTCCTACATCTATCCGAATACGCCCATCTCGGACTCGCAGATCGCCACTTCTAGAACCAGGGATTCGAGATCGCGCTGCGCGAACGACCAACTGCGAGAACTGGACCGCCAGGCGCAGCTCGAGTCCTTCTATTCGAGCCAGCTCGCGGCCTGCCAGGCGAACTTCCGAGCGTCAGCTCCTGCCACCAGCCGCACCTCACTGCATCGCCTGGAGCGACTGGGCGACCCAGCCGAAGGTCGAGCTGGAGACACGGCATTCGCCTGGACACCAATTACTACTACTGGCCGGCGGACTGGATCCGGACCGCCCCGGAATGTTCACGGGCTCCGGGATGCCGATGCGCTTCGCCCGACCTCGACGGATCAATGATCGACGTCTACCAGGCGGCGACCCAGATGACCGACGAGTCGGGGCAGAGCGAGCCGGTCAACATCGACTCGCTGCTCAACAACGCGGTCCGGCCCCGGGGCTTCTACGGCGTCTTCACGGCGCAACATGCACACCGGACAGCGCCTCGAGCTCCGGCTCCGGACGCGATCGTCGGCCTCGGCTGATCACTTAGACGTTCCGGTCGTCTCCGCGCGGCAGATGCTACACGTGGCTCGACGGCCGCAACAGCTCCTCCTTCGGTGGGGTCACCTGGAACGGGAACACGCTCTGACTTCGCCATCGGCTCCGTTCTCAGGCTCGAACGGCTGCGGGCGATGGTCCCGACCAGCTCGTCAGTCGGCCAGCTGACGGGCGTCACGCGCAACGGCTCGCCGGTCCAGACAACCGCGCCGGACGATCAGAGGGGACCGAGTACGCCTTCATCGACGGGACGGCCGGCGGCTACGAGAGCCACCTACGCGGTCGACGACACCAGCTCCTGCGATCTCCAACGTCTCGGCCTCGGCCCAGGCGACGGCACGGCCAACGTCACCTGGGACACGAACGAGGCATCTGACTCGCGTGTCGACTACGGCACCAGCCCTGGCTCGCTCGACTCACATCAGAGCAGTCAGGTCCTGACCACCTCGCACAGCATCCAACTCACCGGCCTGGCGCCGAACACCACCTTCTACTACCGGGTGGTCTCCACCGACGCTGCGACCAATTCCGCTAACCGATCCCAATCCGCCCGCGGCCCCGCGCAGCTTCACCACGCCGTCGGCCAGCTTCACTGACACGACGGTCTCTGACTTCGGCGCGGGCACTCCCGACGCCAACACGTACATCTCGGAGATGAGCAACGGCCGAGGTCATCCTGAAGCCGGCGGAGGGCCAGGAGTTCTCGGCCGGACCAGGGCTGCCGGCCGGCTGGGAGAGGCAGAGCCTGGGAGAGCCAGGGCGGAGGAAGCGGCGGCAGCGCCACCGTCGCCGGCGGCGCATCGCACGTGGACGGCGCCTTCGCTGGCACCAACGCGACCTTCGCCCCCGGCCACTCGCTCGACTCCGAGGCCACCTTCGGCGCGGCGCCCTTCCAGCACGTGGCGTTCACGGACAACTTCACCAGCGCCTGGGCGATGTTCAGCACCCAGGGAGCACCAGCCAGCTGTACACGAGCACCAACACCGGCGGTGGTGCCACCGACACCCCGATCGGCGGCCAGTACATCGGCTCGGCGCACAAGTACCGAATCCAGTGGGACGCGGGCCAGGTCAGTACTACGTCGATGGCACCCTGGTCCACACAGACAACGCCACCTTCGGCTCCAACCTGAACGTCGCGGCCAGTGACTTCAACTCCGGCGGGCCCGGCCTCTCCGGTCAACTGGGTGCACCTCAGCCCCTATCCAAGCTCGGGCACCTTCACCTCGCGCGTCTTCGACGCGGGCCAGGCACTGCGGACTGGGGGCGATGAGCTGGCACGCGAATGCCTCCACCCGGAACCAGCGTGGCGATGAGCGATCCGCACAGGCAACACGCCGACGCCCGACGGCAGCTGGAGCGCCTTCACCCCCGTCACTTCCAGCGGCGACGACGTCCCCGGCAACTCCCGCTACGTGCAGTACCGGGCTGAGCTCGGTTCAAGCGATCCGAACCTGACCTCTGCGATCGAGGACCTCTCCATTGCCTACGCCGACGGGGCGGACACGACGGCGCCAACGATCACGCAGAGGACGCCGGCCCTAACGCCACCAACGTCCCACGCGAACACCAACGTGGACGTCCGGTTCAGCCGAGCCGATGAACGCGCGCGGCCACGATCACATGGCTCGGCTGTGCGGCTGCGAAAGCAGGGGCGGGCAGCGATGTGTCGGCGAACGTGAGCTACGCGGGAACACGGCGACGATTGATCCGAACGCCGACCTCGATCCGAGCGCGGTCTACGACGTCACGGTGGCGGGCACCGTCACGGACGCCAACGGGGCCCCCGCTCGGAGCGGATGACACCTGGAGCTTCACCACCGCGAGCCTCAGCTTCATCGACACCAGCGTCTCCGACTTCAGCGCTGGCACCCCAGGCGCCAACACCTGCGTCTCCCAGACGAACAACGGCGAGGTCACCCTGAAGGCCGACCGATCGGCGAGGAGTTCTCCGGGAGCTCGGTCCCGGCCGGATGGACGAGTTGCCCATGGAGCAGCCTCCAGAGCCGCCATGCGCCCGGGCTCACGGTTGTCAGGTGGCGCCCTGTACGCCAACGGGGCCTACGCGCGGACCGACACCGCCTACCCAGCGGGCCGCTCCACTCCGAGTTCATTGCCACCTTCAACGCCGTCCCATTCGAGACGGTTCAGGCTTTGCCTCGATCTGAACGCCTCGCGACCGTGGGCGACCTTCAGCACCAAGGCCGATGGCAACACGCTCATACGCGCACCGACAACGGGACAGTCCGGGGGCAGCAGGAGACGGCGTTGGTCCAATCTCTTGGCAGCCCGCACCTCTACCGAATCGAGTGGGGCGCCAGCGTGACGTCAGGTTCTACGTGGACGGCGGTCTGGTCGCGACCACGCCGTCAGCTTCCCTCCAGAACATGCGCGTGATCGCCAGCGAGCTCAACTCCGGCGGCCCTGAGCTAGCGGTTGACTGGATGCGGATGAGCCCCCTACCAGGCTCGGGCACCTTCGACTCCCGGGTCTTCTGACGCGGGCGCCGGCCAGATCGCGGACTGGGGCGCCCTCTAGCTGGAACTCGGCGACGCCGTCGGCAACCGGGATCGCGATCAGCGTCCGGACCGGCCAACACGCCGACGCCGCGACGGGACCTGGAGCGCCTTCACGCCGATCGCTTCCTCGGGCGGCGACATCCCGGGCAACAGTCGCTTCGTCCAGTACCGGGCGGAGCTGACCAGCAGCGACCCGTCCCAGACCCCGATCCTGAGCGAGGTCTCGATCGGCTACGTGCAGGGCCAGGACAACACCGCCCCGACGATCACCGGCCGCAGCCCGTCGCAGAACGCGACCGACGTCCCCGCGACAGCAACGTCAGGTCCAGTTCAGCGAGCCGATGAACCCGGCGACGATCGACGTCCCGAGCGTCCACCTCCGAAAGCAGGGGTCGGGCAGCGACGTACCCGCCAGCGTCAGCTATCGGGGGAATACGCGACGCTCGACCCGAACGGCGATCTTGATCCGAGCGCCGTCTACACGGTCACAGTCGACGGCTCGGTCGAGGACCGGGCCGGCAACGCGCTCGGCGCCCGGACACCTGGAGCTTCACCACGGCGGCCGCGAGCTTCAACTTCACCGACACCACGGTCTCCGACTTCGGCGCCGGCACGCCTGGCGCCAACACCTCACGTCTCCGAGACCGGCAACGGCGAGGTGATTCTGAGCGACCGAGAGCCGAGGGTTCTCGGGCAGCTCGCTCCCGCCGAATGGAAGAGCTGTCCGTGGAGCGCTCCCGACGGAGACTGCACGCCTGGACAGGCGCCACCGTCTCTGACGGCGGCGGCCTCCGCACGTCGACGGCTCCTACGCCAGGACCATCGCGACCTACCCGTCCGGCCGCTCGCTCGAGTTCAAGCGCCACCTTCACTCAGCAGAACAATCCAGCACATCGGCTTCGCGGTAGCAGACCTCAAGCAACTCGGCGAGTTGGGCGATCTTCAGCGTCGAAGTTCGACGGGACCCTCATACGCCCGAACCAACAACGGCGGGAGCAATCAGCCGGGACGCAGCTTCGCGAGCGCCCCTGCGTCGGCAGCCCGCATCTCTACCGGATCGAGTGGGACACCGAACGAGGTCCTGTTACTACGTGGACGGGGCTCTGGTCGCAACCCAGCACAGCTACTAACTTCGGCGCCACCAGATGCGACCGATCGCCAGCGACCTCACGCGCCGGCGGCGCCGAGGCCATCCCTCGACCTGATGCGCATGAGCCCCTACCCGGGCCTCAGGCACCTCGACTCGCGGATCTTCGACGCTCGGCGCCGGCCAGATCGTCGGACTGGGGGCGCTGAGCTGGAACTCGGCGACGCCGTCGGGAACCGGCATCGCGATCAGCGTCCGCACCGGCGACAGCCCGACGCCTGACCTGACCTGGAGTGCCTTCACGCCCATCGCCTCCCCGGGCGACGACATCCCAGGGGCAGCAGCCGTTTCGTCCAGTACCGGGCGGAGCTCAGCATCGACCGACCCGAACCTGACGCCGACCCTGAACGATGTCACGGTCAACGGCGCCGGGGATATCCCACCGACCGCGGTCGACGCGACACCAAGACCGTCGCCGAGGACTCGGCGCCACCGCGATCGACGTGCTCGGCCAACGACACCGACAGCGACGGCGGCCCGAAGGCGATCGCCTCGGCCACCCAGCCGGCCCACGGCACGGTCGCGGTCGCCCCCGACAACCTGACGCTCACCTACACCCCGGCCCCGGACTACTGCAACAGCGCCCGCCGGCCTCCACCGACGACTTCACCTACGCGCTCAGCCCCGGCGGCTCGACCGCCAGCGTGGCGGTGACCGTGAGCTGCGCCGACGACAACCCGGCCGCGGTCGCACGACACGACGACGGTCCCCGAGGACCGCGGCGCCACCGCGATCGACGTGCTCGCCAACGACACCGACATCGACGGCGGCCCGAAGGCGATCGCCTCCGCCGCCCAGCCGGCCCACGGCACGGTCGCGGTCGCCCCCGACAACCTGACGCTCACCTACACCCCGAACCCGGACTACTGCAACAGCGGCAGCCCGCTCCGACAACTTCACCTACACGCTGAACGGCGGCTCGACCGCGACCGTCGGCGGTCACCGTCACTGCGGTCGACGATCCGCCAGTGCGCAGTCGACGACACCGAGACGGTCGCCGGGGACTCGGGGCCACCGCGATCGACGTGCTCGCCAACGACACCGACAGCGACGGCGGCCCGAAGGCGATCCAGTCGGTGACCCAGCCGGGTCACGGCACGGTGGCGATCACCGGTGGCGGCAGCGGGCTCACCTACCGGCCCGAACCGAACTACTGCAACGGCGGCAGCCCGACCGACAACTTCACCTACACGCTGAACGGCGGCTCGACCGCCACCGTCCGAGTGACCGTCAGCTGCGTCGACGACGCCCCCGTGGCGGTCAACGACAGCGCCACGGTCTTGCGCAGGACTCTGGAGCCACCGCGATCGACGTGCTCGCCAACGACACCGACATCGACGGCGGCCCGAAGGCGATCCAGTCGGTGACCCAGCCGGGTCACGGCACGGTGGCGATCACCGGTGGCGGCAGCGGGCTCACCTACCGGCCGAACTCGAACTACTGCAACGGCGGCAGCCTCGACCGACAACTTCACCTACACGCTGAACGGCGGCTCGACCGCGACGCGTGGCGGTGACGGTGAGCTGCGCGATCCAGGGCACGTCCGGCAATGACGTGATCACGGGCACCCCCGGCGACGACGTGATCAACTGCGGCGCCGGCAATGACATCGTGAACGGCGGCGGCGGCAACGACGTGATCAACTGCGGGGACGGCAAGGACACAGTCAACGGCGAGGCCGGCAACGACACCCTGAACGGCGGGAACGGCAAGGACGACCTGAACGGCGGGCCCGGCAACGACATACTGAACGGCGGCCCAGGCAGGACACACTGGTCGGCGGCGGTGGCAACGACACCCTTCACCCGACAGCGCACCACTGAGCACAACGAGGGGCGAAGCCGCGACGCGCGACAACAACGGCCTTAATGGCGGAGCCGGCAACGACAAGCTCAAGGGTGGGCCCGGCGACGACACCCTTAGCGGCGGGCCGGGCAACGACAAGCTTTGGGGCCAAGCGGGCAACGACACGCTGATCGGGGGCGAGGCAAGGACAAGCTGGTCGGCGGCCCGGCAGGGACCGACAAAAGCAGTAACCCTGATCACAGAGGGTCCCGCATCTGGCGGCACCTCCGCGATCCAGGGCGGCATCATCGCCAAGACGCTCGGTCGCTGGCTTGTAGCTCCTAGCTACGGCCCCGTGTACCCATTCGAGTAGCACGGCGCGCGGCGTGCCCGACGTCTCGCACTGGTCGATCGAGCCTGCGGGCGACAGCCAGCTGGCCGCATGGGTTACCCCGTCCAGCGAGCGGCGCGGGTAGGAATGCGGGTCGCATCCGTACACGCTCACCGGGTTGGGCGGCAGATTGACCAGGGGCGGGGCGGTCCCATGCTGCGGATCCATGCTCTCATCGGTGCAGTCCTGGTCGCGCGTCGAACCCGAGCGGGCCGCCGTCGTAATAGACCATCGCCGCCGAGCCGCTGAACGGATAGGAGTTGATCCGCGTCAGTCCGAAGAGCGGATCAGTCGCGTCCGCCCAGTGCCGGCCCGGGTCGAGCTCGGAGTGTGGACCTGCGCGCCGATCGTGCGCGCCTGCACCTCCGCGGCCACGTTCGAGACCCGATGGTCCCCGTACGCCGCCTGCAGCAGCACGTGGTGCTCGGGCGTGTCGGGCAGCGGATCATCGGTCATGTGCTGCGCGTAGCCGTTCCCCTCGCCGCGGTCCCAGAGCAGCTGCATCGGCGACAGGATCAAGGGCCGCCGTCTCGAGTCCCGGGTAGTTGGCCCACAGCCCGATGTCGGGAATGTCCAGATACTGCCCCGAGTCGGTGCTCCGGCTCAGCAGGGTCGAGTAGTTCATCCCGGTCACGTCGAGCACGGACTGGGTCAGGTCGGGCTCGAGCGCGGTGAGCGCACCGCCCATGATCGCTCCTGGCTGATCCCCTCCCAGTAGAGGCCCTGGCTCAGGATCGAGCACCGGCACCGGGGGCCCCGGCTCGTCGGCAGGCTCTTCAACCTGGAAGGCCCCGTCGCTGTCGAATCCGTCCTGGCAGCATCATCGCCCGGCCGAGATAGATCATGTTCACGAAGCCCTGCTGCATCCGGTCGGTGAGCTTCGTGAAGTTCGAGAGATCGCCGAGCGCCGACAGCACGGTCCCGATGTCGTCGCTCGAGAACCCGGCCCAGTTGGTCGCGCACCAGGTCGTATTGCTGATGTTGGCCTCGCTGTTGCTGAACTTGATCATGTCTGAGACCTGAGTGAAGTCCCCGAGCAGGCCGTGACCGAAGATGCCGCTCTGAGTCGGGTGGACGTGCGTCCCGTCGAACGCCGAGTTCGGGATCAGGCAGCGGAATCGCACACCGGTGGTGGCTGCATCCGGGTCGTCCGCCGTTCCGGTCGGGGTCGCGTCTCACGTCCCCGTTTGACTGGAAGTTGAACGTCCCTCCCGGGTGGCAGTCCTGGTCGTTGAGGTAGCAGGGGATATCCGTCAGCTCGCCGTCGATCTGCCGCAGGGTGTTCGCCGGCAGATTCGCGGGGTTGTTCTCCGACGCTCGTGATGTGGAACGTCGGGGCGTGTCCGTCGATCGAGCTGTCGCCCGGCGTGTCGTCACCAGCTCGTGCAGCGAGTCATCGCGAATCGCGAGCGCGCGTCCGGCGAGGCTGTGCTCGCTGGCCACCGTGAAGTCCCAGGCCAGGTACAGGCCCTGTCGGCTCGATCCCGTCGCCCTCGAGGGTCTGCAGCACGTCATCCATGTGCGCGCGGCGAGCCTCGACGTCCGGATCGGTCGTGGCCATGTTGTCGCGGTAGACGCGGAACGCCAAAGGCGCCTCCACCGGGTTGTCGCTCGCATCCCTCACGCTGCGGAGCGCGACGATGTAGCGGTGCCCTCCAGGAAGTTGACGGTGGGGCGGATGATCGGGTTGACGTCCGCCGTATCACCGGGCTGGTAGTGGTTCGGATTGGCGTCGAGCTCGGCGAAGATCGGCTGCCGATCCCCGGTGTCCGCATCGATCACCACGGCCGGCTGATCCTCATCCGCGTAGGCGCCGGGGTCGGTCAGCGGCACGAAGCCGGTGTTGGTCGAAGGCCTGCCTGGGTCTCGACCTCCGGGATCTTCACCGTGATCGCGCTGCCCGGGGCTGAACCCGTCGGCCCGGTTGAAGTCGGTCGGGTCGATCGAGACACCGGCCTTGTTCTGCGGCATCGCGTCCGCCTGGAAATCCAGGCGCCGGCCCGTATCGGTCGACGGATCGGCGACCGTGAAGTAGTCGTTCGGGAAGGGCTGCATGCACAGCGACGGGTCGAACGGGTCACACTTCGCGCCCTTGGGTTGGGAGCAGGCAGTGAGGTTTCGCACCAGGGGAGTGGTCGGAGCGGCTTCGCGCTCTTCTTGCCCTTCTTCTTCTTGCCCTTGACGAAGCGGCCGCGCAGACCCTCGACCGAGCAGCTGCCCATCGCGGTCCTCCCGGATGCGGTGAGGGCCAGGTTCATCGCCTTGCCAGGCTTGGCCTTCTTGGGCTTGGTGAGGGGACGGCTGCCGCTGCTCTGGATTCCGTCGACCACGACGCGCTTGCCTTTCCCGCCCTTGACCTTCACGCGTGATCGCACCGGCGTCCAGGATCGCCTGCTGCTGCGAGCTGACGACGGTCACCTTCCCCGCCCTTCGCCTTGTGCTTCTTCTTGCCGTCCGCCACTCCGGCCAGCAGTCCGACGCAAAGCAAAGCCGCTGCGGCAATGGCAACCGCGGTCACGCGCGTCAGCAAATCCGTCCGCCTCAAAGGTCCCTCTCCTCTGTCTCGCGCGCCCAGTCCCGACGCTCCTCGGTCGCGCACCCTAGCTGATCAATCCGCCTCCGCCTCGGCCTCCGGCAAGATCGGGGAATTCTCGGTACCGCCCGGAGGCCTCCGAATGATTTAGTACACGGGCCAGGTAGGTGGAAGAGCCATGAGGGGAGAGGAGCGAGATGGACATGGAGAGCTTTGAGGAGGCGCGCCCCGACCTCGAGTCGCTGGAGGGCTCGCACCGGCTCGGCAGACGAAGCTTCCTGATCGGCGCCCTGGCGACCGGGGCGGCCGTGGCCGCGCCCGCGAACTACGCCGCCCTGGCCCGCAACCGCCGCATTCCGCCAGGTGAAGCAGGCCACCTTCAAGCAGGCATCGCCTCCGGTTTTCCCCGACTCCCAGGGCATCGAGCTCTGGGCCCGCCTCGGCGAGATCAAGCGGACGTCCAAGCTCGAACGTCGGGTCGCCACCGACCGCGAAGTTCGGGAACGTCGTCGCCGAGAAGTCGGTCACCGCCCGCGAGGATCGTGACTTCACGGCCCGCACTTTCATCAGCGGCCTGAAGCCCGACAAGCACTACTCTACCGGTTCGTCGCCAAGGACTCGAAGTCCCCGGTCGGCCGATTCAAGCACCGCGCCACCGCTGAACTCCGCGCAAGCCGATCCGGATCGCCTTCTACTCCTGCCAGAACTGGAACGCGGGCTTCTACAACGCCCAGCGGGCGATCGCGAACGAGAAGGACCTCGACCTGGTTCTCTGCCTCGGCGACTACATCTACGAGTACCACTACTGATCCCGGCGTCCGCGCCGGACACCACCGGCGGCCAATCACGACGGCGACACTCCAGCTGCTCAGCGAGTACCGGCAGAAGTACCAGCCTCTACAAGGCCGACCGCGAACCTGCAGGCGATGCACGCCGCCCACCACTTCGTCTCCGGTCTGGGACGACCACGAGGTCGAGGACAACTATGCCGACGGCCAGCCGAGCTCCCATCCAGCAGGATCCGAGCAAGACGCAGCTCAAGGACCTACCCCGGCGGGTTCCGTTCACTCAGCGCCGAGGCGCAACGGCCTACCGGGCCTTCTTCAACTACATGCCCCGCGCCCGCTTCGACGGCGACCGCGATCGGATCTACGAGCGAGTACCGCCTGCGGCAGAGCTGGTCGACCTGCTCCTCACCGACGAGCGCCAGTACCGAGACCAGCAGCCCTGCGACGACGCCCAGCTCGTCCCTGTCCCGACCAGCCGAACCCGAGCGCACGATGCTCGGCATCCCAGCAGTCGCGTGGTTCAAGCAGACCCTGGCCGCGCTCCCCCAGACCTGGAAGGTCTGGGCGAACGAGGTGATGCTGATGGGATTCAGAAAGCGCCCCGGGACGGCGCCAACGAACGACGCAGTGGGACGGCTACGCCGCACGAGCGCAGAGCAGCTCCTCGACCACGTCGCTCGACAACAACGTCAGAACCTGCTCCCGATCACCGGCGACATCCACACCTTCTTCGTGCGGCACCGCCACCACCGACGGGAGCCAGACACCGGCACGCCGCCCTGCCGGAGTTCGTCGGCGGCTCCGCCACCTCCATCCGGCCTGCCCGAGGCGACCGGCTTCTCGCCGGGCCCTGATCCAGGCCGTTGTGAACAGCGCCGGACCACCACATCCAGCTACACGCGACCTCGACAGCCGCGGCTACGGCGTGCATCGAGATCGGCTCCGACCGAGGCCGTCTGGCGAGCTCAAGCGCGGTGCGACGCCAAGACCAGGACCGCGGCCAGGCCGACGCAGCGATCGCCAAGTTCGCGCGTCCCCTCGGCGGCTCGGCTCACCAGACAGCAGATCGGCTAACCCGAAGGCGCAACTCTGGACGCGCCGGTGGGTTCCGGCTTTGTTACATTCGCCCTGCAGCAGAGGGCCACACAAGGGACAGAGGAGAGGATGCGAGCCAGGAGGGCAAGACGCCGCAGGGGAACGTCGGCGATCGCGAGTTTGGTCGCGCTCGTCGCTAGTGCTCCTTCCAGCCATCGCCTTCGGCCACATCGAGCGCGCCTCGCTACTGGCCCGAACCCGTCGGCCGACACTTCCGTGAAGCCGGCGGCCGGCGGCTCTGTCCCGGCCGTCCGCGAGATCTTCAGCGCCCTGGACAAGAAGAAGCCCGGCAAGACCCGGGTCGTCTGCCAGACGGTGCCGAGCAAGAAGCTGCGGAAGCACGGCAGCGACAAGAAGCTCTCCAAGAACAAGTCGATCAAGGCGCTCAACAAAGCGATCATGAAGGCCGCGCAGGAAGGGCTACAAGCTGCGCGAGCTCGCAGCCGCCATCTCGAAGCTGAAGCAAGAAGAAGGCCAAGAAGCTCCGCAAGCCTCAACCTCAGCTGCTGCGGCAGTGCAAGTACAAAGTCGATCCAGGACGCGGTCACCGCCGCCCACAACAACGACCGCGTCGAGATCATGCCCGGCCTCTACACGGAGCCGAAGTCCCGCGCCGAAGCCGACCAACGACCCGGCCTGCAACCAGTACAAGATCACCAACGACACGGAACCAGACCGGGCGCGGTCTCCTACGCGTACCAGTTCCACTGCCCCAACGACCAGAACCTGATCGCGGTGCTCGGGCGGCGCTGACCAGCACTCCGCCGTCCACAGCCGCCGCTGATCGACCGCCACAGCATCCCCGGACGCCGGGCCCTGCATCCGCTGCAACCTCGCAGATCCAGGGCGACCGGCGTCGGTCACCCGACGACGTCGACGATCGACGCGGGCAACGCGTCGGCGTCCGGCGACAGCGGGCCGATCGGCCCGGTCGAAGGACGTCGGCATCCGCGCCGACCGCGCGGACGGCTTCGTGCTCGACAACGTCAAGGTCCGCCACGCCAAGGAGCACGACATCTACGTGATCGAGACCGACGGCTCTCACCTCGACCGCTTCAAGACCGCCCTACGCAGGCGAGTACGGCGCTGCTCACCTTCGTCGCGGACCACTCGCTGATCGAGAACTGCGACGCCTGGGGCAGCCGGCGACTCGGCGCTCTATCCAGGCGCCGGCAGCCGACCTCGGGAGGCGCGTCCCGCCCGATCAGCGCCGCTACGGCACCGAGCTTCGCAACTGCGACATGCACCACAGCGCGCGCGGCTACTCGGGCACCGACGGCAACGCGGTCTGGGTGCAACAACAACGCTTCTACGACAACGCGCATGGGCTTCTCGACGGACGTCTTCACGGCGCCCGGCCACCCCGGTTTCCGCAGGACTCGGACCTGCTCGAGAACAACAACTTCTACTCGAACAACTTCAACGCCTATCTGCGCTGGTACCCCTCCGGGCCAGAAGCCGCGGTCCCTGACGACGGCGCCGAGCGGCTGCTCCGACGTGCATCCCGACCGATCCCAGTACCGGTCGGACGGGATGTGATCGCCGGCGGCAACGCGCAACGTCGTCCGCAACAACCACTTCTGGGACAACTGGCGGCGCGGCGCGATGCTCTTCGCAGGTCCCCGGACGCAGTTCGTCTGCGACGACCCGAACAACCAGGTGGCCGGCTGCGATCCCGACAGCGACCAGCGCCGGCGACCTCCGTACCGCAACCAGTTCTACGACAACAAGATGGGCGTGGCCCTCGAACGGCAGCGTCAAGCGCGAACGGCGTCGACTTCTGGTGGGACCAGGGCGGCGTCTCGATCGACCCGACGCTGGCAACACGGGAACTGCTGGTACAGCAACACGCGGCCCTGACGGCACTGGCTGGAAGCGTCACGGGCCGTTCCCTCGCCAGAACGCAGCCCGCCGAACAACCTGCCGTCCAACTGTGCCGACAGCCCATCGGTGCGGCGCCCGAACGGGCAGGTCGACGAAGCATTAACTGTGCAGCACGGTTCCCTTGGAGATCCGAGCTGCCCGTGGTTCACCACCCCGCCCAAGCCATAGCCCGCCGCTGCACCGAGGTCTTCGATCGCCGCCGCATGGCGGCGATCCTCGTGCCGTAGCCGCGGGAATTCTGATCGCCGGCTGCGGCGGCGGACTCGACGACCCAGCCGCAGGTCGGACGTCGGGCCCAACGTCGGTCCAGCCGATCAACCTCGCCGACTGCCACGACTGGAACGCAGGCGAACATCGAGCAGCGCCTCGGGACGATCATGCATCGCTCAAGGACTTCGCCGGCGGCCCAGTGGTGGGGAACAGCGCCTCGATCCTCCGGCACGGGGCTCGGTGCTCGGACGACAAGAAGGCCTACGCACCTCTTCAACGGCTACTGCGCGCCGACTTTGCCCGCGGCTTCAAGCTCTACAAGCTCTATGAGCGTGCCGCTGGTCTCACCGGCCAGCCCGCGCAGTAGCCGGACGGGTCGGCGCAATCGGTCGCTATTCTTTGGGTCACCTCGTGCCTGGGGCCGGGGTTTTCTGTCCGGCCGCGCATCGAGCACGGCATCAAAGTGAAGTTGAGGAGACATGGCCTCTGACGTTCGAATCGGCGTGACACTCGCCTGTGAGGAGTGCAAGCGCCGCAACTACGAGACGAACAAGTCACGGCGGAATTCGCCGGACCGGATCGAGCTGCGCAAGTACTGTCGCTGGTGCGCTTGCCACACCCCGCATAAGGAGACGCGCTAGCGCGGCAGGTCGGGATGGCGAAGACGAGAGCACAGCGGAAGGCCGAACGCCGCCGTCGGCAGCAGGCCGAGCAGCGCCGGGTGCAAGTCGGACCCCGCCGCCGAGCAGGAGGAGCGCGCGCAGGGAGGACACCCGACTGGGCGTCTCGGGCGATGGTCGCCGAGGCCGAAGCGGCCAGAGACCGGCGCTCGCGTCGACGAGTACGGAGAGCGGGTCGTCGAAGCCGGGCGAAGTGCCCGACGTCGAGGACGCCGGCTCTCCGGTGCCGGGGATCATCCCCGATGCAGGTCCGACTCCGAGACCGAGGCGCCCCGCTCCATCACGCGCCGACGTCGGCCGGCCGGACGGCGACGCCGGCGACCGCCAGCGGCGGAGCCGCGTGAGAGCCGGCGCGAGCGCCGCGAGCGCGAGAAGGAGGAGCGCCGCAAGGCGCGCGCCAAGGAACTTCAGAAGGGCCAGGCCGAGAAGGCCGAGAAGCGGCGCGGCCCGGTGCTCGGATTCCTGCTTTCCCTGCTGGGCAGAGCTCAAGCGGGTCCAATGGCCCGGACCGGGACACGCTGGTCCAGGCCTCGGCCGTCACCTTCATCTTCGTGGCAGTGATGGCCGCCTACCTCGGCGGTCTCGACGCCGCCTTCAACTGGCTGATCCAGCGGATCATCTAGGGGATCGGAGATTTCGACGATGTTTCGCTGGTACGTGATCAACACCTACTCGGGGCACGAGAACAAGGTCAAGCAGAACCTCGAGCACCGCGTCCATACGATGGGCCAGGAGCGCAGCGTGCGCCAGGTCGTCGTCCCCACCGAGCAGATCTCGGAGATGAAGGACGGCCAGAAGGTCCAGACCGAGAAGCGCACGATGCCCGGCTACGTGCTGGTCAACATGGAGATGACCGACGACGCCTGGGGGCTGGTCAAGAACACGCCCGGGGTGACCGGCTTCGTCGGCTCGCGCAACAAGCCGATCCCGCTCTCCAAGGCCGAGGTCGACCGCCTGCTCCACCGCGAGACGGCGGAGCGGCCGCGCACCCGCGCCCAGTTCTCGATCGGCGAGTCCGTCAAGGTGGTCTCCGGCCCGCTCTCCGACTTCTCGGGCGAGATCGCCGAGATCAACGAGGACGCGGCCAAGCTCAAGGTGCTCGTCTCGATCTTCGGCCGCGAGACTCCGGTCGAGGTCAGCTACGACCAGGTGAAGAAGATCTAGCCATGGCCAAGAAGGTCCTCACCCAGATCAAGCTGCAGATCCCGGCCGGCGCGGCCAACCCGGCGCCGCCGGTCGGCCCCGCGCTGGGCCAGCACGGCGTCAACATCATGGAGTTCATGCAAGGCGTTCAACGCGCAGACCCAGCAGGACATCGGCACCATCATCCCGGTCGAGATCACGGTCTACGAGGACCGCTCCGTTCGACTTCATCACCAAGACTCCGCCGGCCGCCGTCCTGATCAAGGCAGGCCGCCGGGATCGACAAGGGCTCGGGCGAGCCGCACAGCGAGAAGGTCGGATCGATCACCGTGGATCAGGCCCGCCAGATCGCCGAGCGCAAGATGCCCGACCTGAACGCCAACGACCTCGACGCCGCCAGCCAAGATCATCGCCGGCACCGCCCGTTCGATGGGCGTCACCGTGGAGGCTCTGGCATGACGGCGAAATGCGAGGACGGTGATGGCTCGCGGCAAGCGCTACCGAGATGGCTACGAGAAGATCGACCGGACGCGGGCGTACCCGCCCGCCGAGGCGGTCCACCTGATCAAGGAGACCGCCGGGCGCCAAGTTCGACGAGACGGTCGAGCTCCACATCCGCCTCGGGGTCAACGTCCGCCACGCCGAGGAGCAGCTGCGCGGCACCCTCGGCGCTGCCCACGGGCCTCGGCAAGGACGTCTCGATCGCCGTCTTCGCCGAGGGCGACGCGGCCCGCCGAGGCCGAGCGACGCCGGCGCCGACTTCGTCGGCTCCGGACGACCTCGCCGAGCGAGTCGAGGGCGGCTGGACCGACTTCGACGTCGCGATCGCGCACGCCTCGCAGATGCCGAATGGTCGGCAAGCTCGGGCGCATCCTCGGCCCGCAGGGCAAGATGCCCAACCCCAAGGTCGGCACCGTCACCGATGGACGTCGCCAAGGCCGTCGAGGAGGCCAAGGCCGGCAAGGTCGAGTACCGGACCGACCGCCAGGCGATCGTCCACCTGGCGATCGGCAAGACCAGCTTCTCGACGAGGCCGACCTGCTCGAGAACTACGCCGCGGTGATCGAGGAGATCAATCGCGCCAAGCCCGCGGCGGCGAGGGCGCTACGTCCTCTCGATCACCGCTCACCACCACGATGGGTCCCGGCATCCGGGTCGACCCGGCTCCGGACCCGCCGCGCCGAGATCATGCAGGGCGCGGGCGCCGCTGCGACCGAAGACGAGGATGGGACTGCAGCGGAATCCGCGCCGACCACCGACGAGCCCGCGGAGGAGGCCGCGACCGCCTGGCATTCTGCGCCCACGAATCGCCGCCCCAGACCGCCGGCGGGACTCGATGTGAAGTCCGGAAGTCCAGCGCAGGTGAGCGCCAGTCACCCGGTCATCAGACCGCCAGCCCTGGCCCGCCTGCGCGCGGGTCTTTCTTTGGCCCGGCATCAGGGTGGGCGCCACAGGAACGAAATGGACAGAGACCAGAAGACGGCAGTCGTGAGCTCGCGCGCGAGGAGCTCAAGGACGCGCAGGCGATCTTCGCCGTCGACTACCGCGGCATCAGCGTGCCCCAGGCAGCCGAGCTGCGCTCGGGGCTCCGCGACGCCGACGCCCGCTTCCGCGTCGTCAAGAACCGGCTGACCCTGCGCGCCGCCGACGAGGCGGGAACCGAGGTCCCTCAAGGAGCACCTGGAGGGGCCGACAGCGCTCACCTTCGTCAACGGCGACGCCGCGCGGGCTGCGAGACGCTCTTCCGGCTCGGCTCCGAGTGGGGCTGCTCACCTACAAGGGCGGCCTGATGGATGGCGAGACCCTCGACGGGGACTCGTTCATCGCGATCGCCCGCCTGCCGGGGCGCGAGCAGCTCAACGCCCAATTCGCCGGCGTCGTCGCCAGCCCGCTCACCGGTCTCGTCCGCGGCCTCGGGTCGATGATCAGGGGCTCGCGCTGCAGCTGGGCCAGATCGCCGAGCAGGGCCTCGTGACCGGCGAGGCCGAGGACGCCTGCCGACCCCGAGCCTGAGGAGTCACCGGAGGAGAGCTCCGAGGAAGAGGCGCCGGAGGGCGAGGAGGCGGGCCAGGGCGAGGCCGAGGAAAGCGACGGAGGGCGATCAGGACCTCGGCGAGGAGCAGGCAGAAGAGAGGCTTCCAGAAGATTCCGACGAGAACAAGGAGGAAGGCAGCTAGATGGCCACCAAGGTTTCAACCGAGGAGTGGATGACGAGCTCAAGAACATCTCAGTGCTCGAGCTCTCTGGAGGCGCATCAAGGCGCTCGAGGAGGAGTTCGGCGTCTCGCGCGACCGCCGTCGTCGGCCGCAGCGCCCGCCGCCGGCGGCGCGGCGCGATAGGCGCGGCGCCGAGGAGGAGGCAGAGCACGGTCGACGTCGTCGCTGACGGGCCCCGGCGACAAGAAGATCCAGGTGATCAAGGTCGTCGCGTGCGGCGACCGGGCCTCGGCCTCAAGGAGGCGAAGGCCCTGCGTCGACGAGGCGCCCAAGCCCGTCAAGGAGGGCATCGAGCGCGAGGAGGCCGACAGCCTGATCAAGGAGATCCAGGAGGCCGGCGGAACCGCCGAGATCAAGTAGATCCGGCCGCGGTGTTCGTGGCAGCCGTTTCTTGACGGCGGCTACACTGTTCATACGCGCTGGGAATCGGGTAAGATCGGCTGACTCATCCCAACCGGGCGTGTTGCAACCCTTGACGAAAGGGCTGACGTGCGTTACTATGCACGGTTGCGCGCCGGTGAGCCCTGCTGCCCGATTCGTTGCGCGGTCTCAATCCTTCCGAATACTTTGAGAGTCGCCCAGTTGGCCGGATCAACGCTGTCGCCGCAACCCGTAGGAGCTTTTCCCGTCTCAGAGAACCCACTCGAACTCCCACATCTGATCTGACATCCAGCGGAAGTCCTTCGCCAGGCTAGTTGACCCGAAGGACGGACGGCTGCGAGCGACGATCGACGACATCTCCCCGATCGAGGACTACACTGGGAACCTCGCGCGATCGTCTTCGGAGAGTTCAAGTTCGACGATCCGCCGCACTCGGTGGAGGAGTGCCGCGAGAAGGACATGACCTACTCGCGGCCGCTGACCGTCAACGGTCGCGTTCCAGAACCGCGAGACCGGTGCGAGATTCGCGGAGCAGACCGTCTTCATGGGCGACTTCCCGTGGATGACCGACCGCGGCACCTTCATCATCAACGGCACCGAGCGCGTCGTCGTGACGCAGCTGGTCCGTTCCCGGGCGCCTACGTGATGGAGCCCAAGGATCGCGAGAAGCAGGTCTTCATCGCGCAACCTGATGCCGGCCCGCGGCTCCTGGCTCGAGCTGGAGATCGACAAGAAGGGGCAAGCGTCTACGTCCGCATCGACCGCAAGCGCAAGCTGCCGGTCACCGTGCTGCTGCGGGCGATGGGCTACGTCGAGGACGAGAAGATCCCTCGAGCTCTTCGACAACTCGCGTCTACATCCGCAACACGATCGAGGCGGACACCGAGGCGACGCAGCGCCGAGGAAGGGCGCCCTGATCGAGCTCTTCAAGAAGCAGCGCCCGGGCGAGCCGCCGTCGGTCGACGCCGCCCGCGCCCTGCTCGAGCAGCTCTTCTTCGATCCCAAGCGCTACGACCTCACGCGGGTCGGCCGCTACAAGCTGCAACGCGCGCCTCGACCTCGACATCGACCTCGACACGCGGGTCCTGACCCACGACGACATCATCGCCCTGGTCAAGGAGCTCGTCTGCCATCCCGAAGATCCTCGGGATCCCGGAGGAGATCGACGAGGAGAACCCGATCAAGGACTACGCCGCGGAGGCGGTCACCTACCCCGCGAGGCCGATCCACGAGCACCTCGACGAGTACGAGCACTTCGGCAACCGCCGTCTGCGCACGGTCGGCGAGCTGATCCAGGAGGCCTTCCGGATCGGCCTCTACCGGATGGAGCGCGTCGTGCGCGAGCGCCTCACCACCGAGGACGCGGACGCGATCACGCCGCAGACGATCATCAACATCCGCCCGGTCGTCGCGGCGCTGAAGGAGTTCTTCGGCTCCTCGCAGCTGTCGCAGTTCATGGACCAGACCAACTCGCTGTCCGGCCTGACCCACCGCGCGCCGGCTCTCGGCGCTCGGCGCCGGCGGCCTGACGCGCGAGCGCGCCCCGATCGAGGTCCGCGACGTGCACGCCACCCACTACGGGCGGATGTGCCCGATCGAGACGCCTGAGGGCCCGAACATCGGCCTGATGCGGCTCGCTCGTCCTCCTACGCCCAGGTCTCCGAGCACGGCTTCGTCACCACCCCGTACCGGGTGGTCAAGGACGGCGTCGTCACCGACGAGATCGTTCACCTGGACGCGACCCAGGAGGAGCAGGAGGCGATCGCCCAGGCGAACGCCGAGGTCGATCGAGACAGCGACAAGCTCAAGGGCCAGTACGTCCTCTGCCGCCGTCGCGACGAGCGAGGTACGTGGCCGTGCCGCCCAAGCAGGTCGACCCTGATGGACGTCTCGCCGACGCAGATCTGGTCGGTGGCGACCGCGCTGATCCCGTTCCTCGAGCACGACGACGCCAACCGCGCGCTGATGGGCTCGAACATGCAGCGCCAGGCGGTGCCGCTGCTGAAGCCCGAGCCGCCGCTGATCGGCACCGGCATGGAGCGCCGCGCCGCGATCGACACCGGCGACGTCGTGATCGCCGGACAACGACGGCGAGGTCGACCACGGTCGACGCCGAGCAGATCGTCGTCACGCACGGCTCGAAGCGGGACGAGTACCCGCTGCACAAGTTCATGCGGTCGAACCAGGGCACGATCATCCACCAGCGCCCGATCGTCTCGGTCGGCGACAAGGTGAAGGCCGGGGACGTCCTCGCCGACGGCTCCTCGACCGCCGGCGGCGAGATCGCCCTGGGCAAGAACTGCCTGGTCGCCTTCATGTCCTGGGAGGGCTACAACTTCGAGGACGCGATCATCATCTCCGAGCGCCTCGTCAAGGACGACGAGCTCACCTCGATCCACATCGAGGAGTACGAGGTCGACGCGCGCACGACCGAAGCTCGGCGACGAGGAGATCACGCGCGACATCCCGAACCGCTCCGAGGAGAGCCTGCGCAGAACCTCGACGAGCGCGGGATCGTCCGGATCGGCGCCGAGGTCGCCGTCCGGCGACCTGCTGGTCGGCAAGGTCACGCCGAAGGGGCGAGACCGGAGCTGACCGCCGAGGAGAAGCTGATCCGCGCCATCTTCAAGGAGAAGGCGCGCGAGGTCCGCGACACCTCGCTGAAGGTGCCCCACGGCGAGGGCGGCGTCGTCATCGACGTCCTCACCTTCAGCCGCGAGGCCGGCGACGACCTGCCGCCGGGCGTCAACGACCTGGTGCGCGTCTACGTCGCCACCAAGCGCAAGATCGCCGAGGGCGACAAGCTCGCCGGCCGCCACGGCAACAAGGGCGTGATCTCGAAGATCGTGCCCGAGGAGGACATGCCGTTCATGGAGGACGGCAGGCCCGTCGACGTGATCCTCAACCCGCTCGGGGTGCCGAGCCGAATGAACATCGGCCAGATCCTCGAGACGCACCTGGGCTGGGTCGCCGCGCAACGGCTGGTACGACGACGGCTCCGACTCCTACAAGCGAGGCCGCAGCGACGAACGGCGGCCGCGTCAACGTGGCGACGCCGGTCTTCGACGGCGCCACCGTCGAGGACGTGCGACAACGCCCTGGTCCAGTGGCAGGACGAGAACGCCGACAGCGGCATCGACCTCGGGGTCGACAAGCGCGCGAGCGACCGGGCAACCGCTGCGACGGGCAAGGTGCAGCTCTACAACGGCCGCACCGGCGAGCCCTACGAGGGCAAGGTCGACGATCGGCTACATGTACATCCTGAAGCTGCTGCACCTGGTCGACGACAAGATCCACGCCCGCTCGACCGGCCCCTACTCGCTGGTCACCCAGCAGCCGCTGGGCGGCAAGGCGCAGTTCGGCGGCCAGCGCTTCGGCGAGATGGAGGTGTGGGCGCTCGGAGGCCTACGGCGCCGCGTACACCCTGCAGGAGATGCTCACGGTCAAGTCCGACGACACCGTCGGCCGCGTCAAGGCCTACGAGGCGATCGTCAAGGGCGAGAACATCCCCGAGCCCTCGATTCCGGAGTCGTTCAAGGTCCTGCTCAAGGAGATCCAGAGCCTCTCGCTGGACGCCAACGTGGTCTCCGAGGAGGGCGACGGAGTGGAGATGGGCGACGAGGAGGACGACCTCCTCCGCGCCGCCGAGGAGCTCGGCATCGAGCTGTCCGGAGTGCGCGCGGACGGCGGAATGGCGCCGGCGACAAGGACAAGGACAAGGCCGCCGACGAGCAGGGAAGAGCAGGTCGTCGCCGAGGGCGACGGCGGTACTGGAAGCACCGGATGCCGAGGAGGCAGCAAAGAAGTGATCGACATCAATAACTTCGACGCGATCGAGATCGGGCTTGCCTCCTGGCAAGAAGATCCGGGGCTGGAGCTCCGGCGAGGTCACCAAGCCCGAGACCATCAACTACCGGACGCTGAAGCCGGAGAAGGACGGCCTCTTCTGCGAGCGCATCTTCGGTCCGACCAAGGACTGGGAGTGCTACTGCGGCAAGTACAAGAGGGTCCGCTACAAGGGCATCGTCTGCGAGCGCTGCGGCGTCGAGGTGACCCGCTCCAAGGTCCGCCGCGAGCGCATGGGCCACATCGACCTGGCCGCGCCCGTCTCCCACATCTGGTTCTTCAAGGGCGTCCCGAGCCGGATCGGCTACCTGATCGACATGGCTCCGAAGGAGCTCGAGAAGGTCCTCTACTTCGCCGCCTCGGTGATCACCTGGGTCGACGAGGAGGCCCGGTCCGAAGGACCTCGCGAAGCTCGAGAAGGAGGTCGAGAAGCAGGCCGGCGAGTACGAGCGCGAGCGCGAGCAGCGCACCCAGGAGCTCAACGAGTCCCTCGGTTCGTCGTCTCGCCTACCTCGGGCGTCGCCGCCGAGAAGGACGCCGAGGCGCCGCCCGCCGGCACCACCGACGGCTTCAACGACGACGACGAGCTCTGGGCCGACACCGTCACCAACGTGAAGCGGATGAAGGCCGAGGACCGCGACGAAGACCGCGAAGGACCTGCGCAAGACCTTCGAGGCCGAGATCGCCGACACCGAGGCCTACCTCGATGAGGCGGCCGAGCGGCTGCGCGAGGTCTTCAAGATCTTCTCGGAGATGAAGCCGAAGGACGTGATCAACGACGAGACGCACGTTCCGCGAGCTCAAGGACCGCTTCGGCTCACCGTTCGGCTGGGGCGAGTACTTCCGTGGCGGCATGGGCGCCGAGTCCGTCCGCGACCTGCTCGAGCAGGTCGATCTGGAGGCCGAGGCCGAGTTGCTCGAGGAGACCATCAACACCTCGAAGGGCCAGAAGCAGGCCCGCGCGGTCAAGCGCCTCAAGGTCGTCGACGCCTTCCTGAAGTCGACCAACAAGCCGGAGTGGATGGTCCTCGACGTCGTCCCGGTGATCCCGCCGGAGCTGCGCCCGATGGTGCAGCTCGACGGTGGTCGCTTCGCGACCTCCGACCTCAACGACCTCTACCGGCGCGTGATCAACCGGAACAACCGGCTCAAGAGGCTGCTCGACCTGGGCGCCCCGGAGATCATCGTCAACAACGAGAAGCGGATGCTGCAGGAGGCCGTCGACGCCCTGTTCGACAACGGCCGCCGCGGCCGTCCCGTCACCGGCCCGGGCAACCGGCCGCTGAAGTCGCTCTCGGACATGCTCAAGGGCAAGCAGGGCCGCTTCCGGCAGAACCTGCTCGGCAAGCGCGTCGACTACTCGGGCCGTTCGGTGATCGTCGCCGGCCCGAGCCTCGAAGCTGCATCAGTGCGGCCTGCCGAAGCTGATGGCGCTGGAGCTGTTCAAGCCGTTCATCATGGCCCGGCTCGTCGAGCGCAAGCAGGTCCAGAACATCAAGGCCGCCAAGAAGATGGTGGACTCGATGATCCCCGAGGTCTGGGACGTGCTCGAGGAGGTCATCCACGAGCACCCGGTGCTGCTCAACCGCGCGCCGACGCTCCACCGCCTGGGCATCCAGGCCTTCGAGCCGGTGCTGGTCGAGGGCAAGGCGATCCAGATCCACCCGCTCGTCTGCCACGCCTTCAACGCCGACTTCGACGGCGACCAGATGGCGGTGCACCTGCCGCTCTCGGCGGAGGCGCAGGCCGAGGCGCGCATCCTGATGCTCTCGTCCAACAACATCCTGTCGCCGGCGCACGGCGCGCCGCTGGCCACGCCGACCCAGGACATGGTGCTCGGTCTCTACTACCTGACCTACGCCGAGCGAGGACGTCGAGAGAGCTCGACGTCGGCTCGAAGCTGCGACGGCACGAGGCCGCATCGCGTTCCGCACCGCGCAGGAGGCCGAGCTCGCCTACGAGAACGGCGATCGTCCAGCTGCACGACTACGCGGAGTACCGCCGGCGCCGGTCACGAGCACTTCCTGACCACCGTCGGCCGGATCATCTACAACGACGCGCGTCGAGCGGGCGATCGCCGACGCGCTCGGGGAGGAGTACGACCCCGAGAAGTACGAGTTCGTCAACCGCTCGCTGAAGAAGCGGGACGTCAACGAGATCGTCAGCGACCTGGTCGAGGCCTACGGCGCCCCGGCGGTCTGCGCTGGTCCTCGACTCCTTCAAGCGAGCTCGGCTTCCACTACGCCACGCAGGCGGGGATCACGATCTCGAAGAACGACGTGGTGGCTCCCCCGACAAGGAGGAGATCCTCGAGCGCTACGAGTCGGAGACCGAGGAGATCATGAGCCAGTACGACGATGGCTACATCACGGCCGGAGGAGCGGCAAGGACGCCGTGACCTCACGCTGGGACCGCGCGACCGAGGAGGTCGGCGCAGGCGATGGAGCGCAACCTCGACGAGCTCAACCCGATCTTCATGATGGCCAACTCGGGAGCGCGAGGCTCGTTCAAGCAGATTCGCCAGCTGGCCGGCATGCGCGGCCTGATGGCCAATCCGAAGGGCGAGATCATCGAGCGGCCGATCAAGGCCAACTTCATGGAGGGCCTCTCGGTGCTCGAGTACTTCATCTCGACGCACGGCGCCCGCAAGGGTCTCGCGCGACACCGCGCTGCGGACCGCCGACTCGGGCTACCTGACCCGGCGCCTCGTCGACGTCTCCCAGGACGTGATCGTCCGCATCGACGACTGCAAGACCAAGGACCACATCGAGATGCCCGCTCTACCGCGACAGCGGCACAGAGCTCAACCCGAACCTGATCGGCCGCGATGGCCGCCAAGAAGTTCACGACCAAGCGTGGCCGTGAGCTGCTCAAGCGCGAACCAGCAGATCGACTGGGCCGAGGTCACGAGATCGCCGAGGGCTTCGAGGACGACGAGGACGTCACGGTCCCGGTTCGCTCGGTGCTCAAGTGCGAGGCCGAGTCAGGCATTTGCCGCCAGTGCTACGGCGTCATGCCCGCGACCGGATTCCCGGTCGAGATCGGGGACGCGGTCGGAATCATCGCCGCGCAGTCGATCGGCGAGCCGGGCACTCAGCTCACCATGCCGGACCTTCCACACCGGCGGCGTCGCCGGGCTGGACATCACCCAGGGTCTGCCGCGTGTCGTCGAGCTCTTCGAGGCGCGCAAGCCGAAGGGCCTGGCGCAGATCGCCGAGGTCGGCCGGCAAAGGTCGCCGGTCGAGGAGACCGACAAGGCCGTCAAGCTGACGATCACCGACGACAAGGGCGAGGAGCACGCCTACTCGTTCCCGCCGCGGACGAACGTCGCTGGTCGAGCCGGGCAAGCGCGTCGAGAGGGGCGACCAGCTGAACGAGGGCTCGCTCTACCCGGCCGAGATCCTCGCGATCCGGGGCCGCACCGACACCGAGGTCTACATCGTGGCCGAGGTGCAGCGCGTCTACCGGACCCAGGGCGTCGACATCAACGACAAGCACATCGAGCTGATCGTTCGCCAGATGCTGAAGAAGGTGCGGGTGGAGTCGAAGGGCTCGACCGAGCTGCCTGCCGGGCAGCTGGAGGACCGCCTGGTCTTCAACGCGATCAACGAGAAGTTCAAGGGCAAGAAGACGAAGCACGCCGGCACGAGCCGAGGAGGTCATCCTCGGGATCACCAAGGCGTCGCTCGCCACCGAGTCCTTCCTCTCGGCGGCCTCCTTCCAGGAGACGACCAAGGTGCTCACCGACGCCGCCCTGGAGGGCAAGCGCGACCGGCTGATGGGCCTGCAAGGAGAACGTCATCATCGGCAAGCTGATCCCGGCCGCGACCGGCCTGAAGCACTACCGCTCGCTGCAGATCGAGCCGGTGGAGCCGGCACAGCCTCCCGCCGAGGAATTCTCCGAGGAGGAGCTCGCCAAGAGCTCGACCTCGCCGGCGACGGCGACGGCGCTCCCCGATGGAGGGCTTCGGCCCCTCCTTCGCGGAGGAGCTGGAGGAGCTTGCCTCGGAGATCGAGACGCCGGGCGCCGGGCAGGCCGCCGGCACCGGCGAAGGCTGAGGAGTCCGAGCAGTCCTGTAGCGTCGAGGCGGCGCGGGTCCTATGCCGCGCCGCCTTCCGACGCTCAGCCGGGCCGCCTGCGCCAGGCCGACCAGGTAGGCCACCAGGATCCGTGAACAGGCCGATCGTCAGGCCCTCCACCGGTGAGTCCGGCCCCATGACCCGGTGCCGCCCAGCTTCTCGACCTGATCGAGGGAGGCGCCGACGTCCGGCACCTCGATGTAGAAGGTGACGTGGCCCTCGTAGCCTCCGGCCCGACGCCAATGCCGCTGCCGATGCCGATGCCGTCCGGAGTTGACGTTGCCCTCACGGCGGCACCAGGGCATACGGGCGCACTCCCTCCTGGCTGAGCCGCCGGCGGCTCGTCGTAGGTCCACCCGGCGACCTCCGAGTAGAAGCTCTTCAGCTGGTCGTAGTCCTTGCCAACGACCTCGAAATGCACCACGGGCTGTCCCATCTGAATTCCTCCTGTTCAGTTGTGTGATCGGTGCTCAGCTGCCGGCGGGCGCGTGCTCACGCCGCTCGTGCGCGGCCATGCCCGAGGCGAGACGCGGCTCGATCACCGGCGTCCTCGTGCGGCCGCCGGGCGGGCAGCCCGGGCTGCGCCTCCGCGGCGCCGCCGTGCGGACCGCGATGCGCGCGGCCCGGGCTTCGAGCGGGTTGCGCCGGAAGCGGCGGAAGCTGTGGTCGTCCGACGTCGCCCGGAAGGTCCTCGACCTGCGGCTCGTCCTTGACGGCCCACCAGATCAGCCACATCCCGTAGAGGACCGGGATCTTCAGGATCACGGCCAAGGAAGATGATCGGCACGACCTCTCCCATCGCGGCTGAGTCTACCGGCGATGCCGCTGGGCTACCGAGGCTGTAAAGCCGTCGCTTGGCCCACGCTTCGAGGAGCTTCGACGTGGGCGTCGAGCAGGCCTGGTCGGACTCGGTGGGCACGAGCAGGGTGGGCGCTGCCCGCTGATCCGCCCAGCTCGTAGCAGCTCTCGTCGAGGCTGTCGTCGACCCAGGCGAGCGGGCGGGTGCCCGCGTACTCCTCGAGCGCGTCCAGCTTCCAGTGGGCGGTGCCGAAGCGGGCACGTCCGTCGAAGGTCAGATAGGGAAGCTCCGGCACGCCGAGGATGGCCGGCAGGTGGTCGTTGGCGCGGTCCTCCCAGCCGCTCGCCCAGATCAGCTCGTAGCTCCCGGCCAGCCGGTTCAGCCGCGGGCCGGTCTCGCGAGCGCGATGCAGTGGAGCATCCCGTCGATCAGGTGGAACTCTCCGGGAGCGTCCTCCGGGTTGGCTCGGCCGGGCTCCGATCGGGCTGGTCGAAGCCGAACAGGCTGATCACGCCGTCGATGTCGACGGCGAGGATCGGCCGGTCGCCGGCCGTCTTCTTGCTGGAAGCGCGGCATGAGCCCCGGCAGGTTACGGCCGCTACCATGCACCGCCGTGCCTAACACCAATCAGCTCGTCCGCAAGGGACGAACCCACAAGAAGAAGAAGATGTCGACGCCGGGCCTGAAGTCGGGCCAGGGGCGCAAGAAGCGCGTCGCCGCGCCGCAGCGACGCGGCGTCTGCACTCGCGTCGCGACGGTGACGCCGAAGAAGCCGAACTCCGCGCTTCGGAAGATCGCCCGCGTTCGGCTCACCAACGGGCTCGAGGTGACGAGCTACATCCCGGGCGAGGGGCACAACCTTCAGGAGCACTCCGTGGTGCTCGTCCGCGGTGGCCGGGTCAAGGACCTGCCGGGCGTCCGCTACAAGGTCGTCCGCGGCGCACTCGACGCGGCCGGCGTCTCCGGACCGCAAGCAGGGCCGTTCGCTCTACGGCGTCAAGGCTTCGTAGATGCCGCGCCGCAACCAGGCGCACGATCCGCCTGCTCGAGCCCGACTCCGCTCTATCGGAGCCGGCTCGTCCAGCAGCTGGTCAACAAGGTGATGGCGGACGGCAAGAAGTCGCTCGCCGAGCAGATCACCTACGACGCCCTCGCCCTGGTGGGCGAGCGCACCGGCAACAATCCCGGTCGAGAGCTGGAGGCGCGCGATCAAAGCAGCTCACCCCGGTCCTCGAGGTTCGCTCACGCCGCGTCGGCGGCGCGACCTACCAGGTCCCTGTCGAGGTCCCGGCCCGCCGCGCCCGCACGCTGGCGGTTCGCTGGCTGGTCGAGTTCGCCCGGGCCGCGCGGTGAGAAGTCGATGGCCGGAGCGCCTCGCCAACGAGATCCTCGACGCTTCCAAGCAGCAGGGCAACGCCTGGAAGCGGAAGGACGACATCTACCGCATGGCGCAGGCAAACAAAGCCTTCGCCCACTACCGCTGGTAGCGGCTCCGTTCTCTCTAGAGGCGGCTGCAAACCTTCGTCTGGCGTTGTCCTCGGTCGGGCGTCTCGCTCGCGCACACTTTCAGTGCGCTCGCTTCGCCGCCCTCCCTGCGTCCTAGCCAGGACTCGGTTTTCGCCGCCTTCGTGACCTCGAGGACCTGGCCGCCCGGGTCGCATCGTGGCGAGCGCCGCGCCGCAGACCGTGAGGACCAGCGAGCCGACCAGCTCGAGCCAGAAGCCGGCGACCGGTTTGGCCTCGGCGTCGATGAAGGACTGCCGCGGGTCATCCAGCGTGCCGACCTTGTTGACGTCGGGCAGATCCCCGATCAGGAAGATCAGCAGTGCGATCAGGCCGCAGATGGCGACCGCCATCGCCGGCGACCTGCTTGAGCTGTTCGTCGCGGGCTGTGAGGCTGACGAGGAGCAGGACCAGCGCGAAGATCGCGAGCACCAATGTCGCGTAGCCGTGCTGGTCCTTCGAGCTGATCGCCTGGAGGGCCTCACCGCCCGGCGGGCGTGAGATGAAAGATGTCGGTGAACTGAGACGCGCCGAGCATCGCCCGCACCGCCGGCGCAGGCGAACACGAGCAGGGTCTCGGTGCGCGGAAGCCTCCTTCACTGCTCCGCCTCGGAGGCCTGGGTAGATCGCCCCGGCCTCCCGGTGCGGCGTCCGCCGCGTGTCCCCACCCGAGCTGCCTGCGCCGCCTGATTCTCTCCCGGCTCACACCGCGAGAGTAGTGGGCGAGCAGGCCGCCGCAGAGGATGAGGACCGCCGAGGAGGCGACCTCAGCCCAGAATCCCTCGCAGGAGCGTGGCCTCCGTGCCGGTGAACGCGAGCCCCGCCCTGCCGACCTCGAGGCCCTGCGGAAGGTCGACCGCGAGCGCGACGGCGAGCCCGACGAGGCCGCAGACGGCGACTCCGCTGGCGAGCCGCGGCCTTCCCCGGAAGGCGGCCACGGTCAGGATCGCCGCCAGCGCCGCGACGGGCAGCAGGATCCACAGATGGGGCGCTCCCGGCCGTCTCCTGTCGGTGATCGGAGCCGGACTTCCGCGCCGAGCTTGCCGGCGTAGCCGGGAGCGTCGACCACGACGCCGTGATAGTCGAAGAACTGCGAGACCCCGAGTCCGACCGCCGCGCAGACGCCCACGAAGGCGACGGTCGAGCGGGGGTTGACGTGCGACGCGTCGCCTCCACGATGATGAGCGCGGCGCTGAGCGACATGGCCCCGACCCAGCGGACGGCGAGCTGCCCGACCTGGAGGACGATGGCGATCAGCGCCGCGATCAACTGGATCACGAAGAGGAGGGCACGGGCGACGGGCCGTCCGATCCAGGAGAGGAACGCTGCGACGGGAGCGCCGAGGGTCGCAGCCGGCGTCCCGTCTCGAGCGCAGCTCCGCGAGAGCCTGACGGCGAGATTCTGTTCGGGCCGCACCGCGCGCCGGGCCTCCGCGCGGCGGCGACGGGACATCGCGCGAGCCTCGCGGCGGGTGCGCTCGGTGAGCTCATCGACGCGACTGCCAGACCGCTTTGCGGCGTCCCATCCGGAGGCGGAATCCCTTCCTGGGAGCCATCATGCCGCTGCTATCATCATCGGTCGCTCCTCGGTGCCCCGCAGGGCCCGTGGGCGATAACCGTTTCAATGGAGAACGGCGCGACATAGGAGCAGTTCGAGGTCGAAGAGACGCTGTGCGCTCGGGCCCGCAAAGGGCCTTTTTCTGCGCTGATTCCGAACTCCAGACTAAACGTTCCGCTCCTGGCTCACGCCAGTACGAAGACAGGACCAAATGCCCCGCAGCTTTCCCTCGAGAAGACCCGCAACATCGGCATCATGGCCCACATCGATGCCGGTAAGACGACGACCACAGAGCGAATCCTCTACTACACGGGCCGCACCCACAAGATGGGTGAGGTCCACGAGGGCGCTGCCGTCATGGACTGGATGGAGCAGGAGCAGGAGCGCGGCATCACGATCACGTCCGCCGCGACCGCCTGCGAGTGGGACGGCCACCGCATCAACATTCATCGACACGCCCGGCCACGTCGACTTCACCGTCGAGGTGGAGCGGAGCCTCCGCGTCCTCGACGGCGCGATCGCGCTCTTCGACTCCGTAGCCGGCGTCGAGCCGCAGTCCGAGACCGTCTGGCGCCAGGCCGACAAGTACGCGCGTGCCGCGGATCGCCTACGTCAACAAGATGGATCGCACCGGCGCGGACTTCTTCAAGGCCGTCGGAGACGATGCGCGACCGGCTCGGCGCGAACCCGCTGCCCATCCAGATCCCGATCGGCCAGGAGGCGGACTTCACCGGGCGTCGTCGACCTGATCGAGAACAAGGCGCTGGTCTGGAAGGACGAGCTCGGAACCGAGTTCGAGTACACGGACATTCCCGAGGACCTCGTCGATTCCGCCCAGGAGCACCGCACCCACCTGATCGAGGCCTGCGCCGACTACGACGACGAGCTGCTCGAGGCCTATCTCAACGACGGAGGAGATTCCCCACGAGAGGATCGTCTCACTCGCTCCACCGGGCCACCCTCGACATCAAGGTGACGCCCGTGCTCTGCGGCTCCTCGTTCAAGAACAAGGGCGTGCAGCCGCTTCTCGACGCGATCGTCGAGCTGCTCCCCTCGCCGCTCGAGGTCCCGGCCGTCAAGGGCCTGGTGCCTCCGAAGAAGGGCGACAACGGCGGCCCGACCGAGGCCGAGCGCCCCGCCGACGACAACGCGCCCTTCGCGGCCCTCGCCTTCAAGGTGATGGCGGACCCCTACGTCGGCAAGCTCACCTACTTCCGCGTCTACTCCGGCAAGCTCTCCGCGGGCAGCCGCGTGCTGAACGCCTCCACCGGCCGCACCGAGCGGATCGGCGGGGCGCTGATGATGCACGCCAATCACCGCGAGGAGATCGAGGAGTGCTACGCGGGCGACATCGTCGCCGGCGTCGGCCTCAAGCAGACCTCGACTGGCGACACCCTCTGCGCCCCGACGCCCCGATCGAGCTCGAGCAGATCGAGTTCCCGGAGCCGGTGATCGCGGTGGCGATCGAGCCCAAGACCAAGGCCGACCAGGAGAAGCTCTCGTCGAGCCTCGCGCGCCTCGCCGAGGAGGACCCGACCTTCCAGGTCGAGTCCGACGAGGAGACCGGCCAGACGCTGATCCACGGGATGGGCGAGCTCCACCTCGAGGTGATCGTCGACCGCCTGCTCCGCGAGTTCTCGGTCGACGCGAACGTCGGCCGCCCCCAGGTCGCCTATCGCGAGACGATCCGCGAGCCCGTCAACAAGGTCCAGGGCCGCTTCGTCCGCCAGACCGGCGGCCGCGGCCAGTATGGCCACGCGGTCATCAACGTCGAGCCGGCCCCCGGCGAGGGCTTCGACTTCATCAACTCCATCAAGGGCGGCACGATCCCGTCCGAGTTCATCCCCTCGGTCGAGTCGGGGCATCGAGGAGGCCCTGCAGTCGGGCGTCAAGGCCGGCTACCCGATGGTGGACGTCCGCGTGGAGCTGGTCGACGGCTCCTACCACGACGTCGACTCCTCGGAGATGGCCTTCAAGATCGCCGGCTCGATGGCGGTGCAGGAGGCGGCCCGCAAGGCCAAGCCCGTGCTGCTCGAGCCGGTCATGTCGGTCGAGGTCGTCACGCCCGAGGAGTTCCTCGGTGAGGTGATCGGCGACCTCTCCCGCCGCCGCGGCAAGGTCCAGGGCCAGGAGCCCCGAGGCAACGCCCTCGCGGTGCAGGCCTTCGTGCCGCTCGGCGAAGATGTTCGGTTACGCGACCGACCTGCGTTCTTCGACGCAGGGGCGGGCCAGCTACACGATGCAGTTCGAGCGCTACGAGGAAGTCCCGAAGAGCATCGAGGACGAGATCGTCGAGCACCGCTCGGGAGAGCCCGTGGGAGCCAGCGCGTAGCCATATTCCGCAGGTTGCGTCCGCGACCAAGTTCGTGATCGCCGTTAATCGAAGCACCGCACAAAAGACACTCACACGAGACCACTCAAAGGAGCGAGATGTCCAAGGAGAAGTTCGATCGCGATAAGCCGCACGTGAACGTCGGCACAATCGGCCATGTCGATCACGGCAAGACCACGCTGACAGCCGCGATCACCAAGACACTCGCCGAAAAGGGCGGCACCGAGGTGAAGACGTTCGAGGAGATCGACAACGCGCCCGAGGAGAAGGAGCGCGGGATCACGATCGCCACCTCGCACGTCGAGTACGAGACCGACAACCGGCACTACGCCCACGTCGACTGTCCCGGCCACGCCGACTACGTCAAGAACATGATCACGGGCGCCGCCCAGATGGACGGCGCGATCCTCGTGGTCTCCGCGCCGGACGGGCCGATGCCGCAGACGCGGGAGCACATCCTGCTGGCCCGCCAGGTGAACGTCCCCTACGTGGTCGTCTCACCTGAACAAGACCGACATGGTCGACGACGAGGAGCTGCTCGAGCTGGTCGAGGAGGAGGTCACGGATCTGCTCAACGAGTACGAGTTCCCCGGCGACGAAGTGCCGATCATCAAGGGCTCGGCACTGAAGGCGCTCGAGGGCGACGAGGAGGCCAAGCAGTCGATCATCGACCTGGCCGCGGCGCTCGACGAATACATCCCCGGAGCCCGAGCGCGACCTCGACAAGCCGTTCCTGATGCCGGTCGAGGACGTCTTCTCGATCACCGGCCGCGGCACCGTCGCGACCGGCCGTATCGAGCAGGGCGTCGTCAACACCGGCGACGAGGTCGAGATCGTCGGGATCACGCGACAGCACCAAGACCGTGGTGACCGGCGTCGAGATGTTCCGCAAGATCCTCGACGAGGGGCGCGCGGGCGACAACGTCGGCTGCCTGCTCCGCGGCACGAAGCGTGAGGAGATCGAGCGCGGCCAGGTGCTCTGCAAGCCGGGCTCGATCACGCCGCACACGAAGTACAAGGCGGAGGTCTACTGCCTGAAGAAGGAGGAGGGCGGTCGCCACACGCCGTTCGTCTCCGGCTATCGGCCGCAGTTCTACTTCCGCACGACTGACGTCACCGGCGTCGTCAACCTCCCCGAGGGCCGCGAGTTCGTGGCGCCGGGGAGAACGCCGAGATGGAGGTCGAGCTGATTCAGCCGATCGCCATGGATCAGGGCCTCACGGTTCGCGATTCGAGAGGGCGGGCGAACCGTCGGCTCCGGAGTCGTTACCGAGGTAGTCGAATAGCTGTCATAACGGGCCCCCTCGGGGCCTGTTGTTGGTACGGCCCTCCCACCAGGGCAAAGGGCCCGGACAACTGCAAGACATACGACCAGGGCGCGGCCCTAGATCCATTCGGGGCGGCGCCCTCGCTGCGCGAAGAGAGCAGAAAGAACAAATGGCTTCACTGACATCGGGAAAGATCAGGATTCGGCTCAAGGCGTACGACCACGACGCCATAGACCGGGCTGCCCAGGAGATCGTGGGCACCGCCGAGCGCACCGGCGCGACGGTCGCCGGACCGATCCCGCTGCCCACCGACAAGCACGTCTACGTCGTCATCCGCTCGCCATTCAAGGACAAGGACTCGCGCGAGCACTTCGAGATCCGCACCCACAAGCGTGCTGATCGACATCCACCAGCCCACCCCCAAGACGGTCGACGAGCTCCAGCGCATGGAGACCCTGCCGGCCGGCGTCGACGTGGAGATCCGACTTGATGAGCGCGATCGTCGGCAAGAAGCTGGGCATGACCCAGGTCTTCACCGAGGACGGCACCTCCGTCCCCGTGACGGTGATCGAGGCGCAGCCGAACAAGGTCACCGCGCTCCGCCGCGCCGAACGGGACGGCTATGACGCCGTCCAGCTCGCCGCCGATCCGGTCACCCCTGAGAACAAGCTCACCAAGGCGCGAGCTCGGGCACCTGAAGAAGGCGGGCGCGACCGCGATGCGCACGCTGGTCGAGTTCCGCGGCGTCGAGGTCGGCAGGCTCCGCCGGCGGCGGGAGGCGGGGGTGAGTCCGGAGAGGGCGAGGCTGCCGAAGCCGAGGAGGCGTCTTCTGATCTCAAGGTGGGGGACGACGTCACCGTGACGAGCTTCGAGCCTGGCCAGCGCGTCAAGGTCTCCGCGGTCTCGATCGGCAAGGGCTTTCAGGGGACGATCAAGCGCCATAACTTCAGCCGCGGCCCCGAGACCCACGGCTCCCACAACGTCCGGGCGCCCGGCTCCGGTCGGCGCCAGCGCCGATCCCGCCCGGGTCTTCAAGGGCATGCGCATGCCGGGCCAGATGGGGGCGCGGCGTGTCACCCAGCGCGGCGCCCACGTCTTCGACGTCGATGCCGAGCGCAACCTGCTCTTGATCCGGGGCTCCGTCCCCGGCGGGAAGAACGCCACGGTGGAGGTGCGCAGCGATGGCTGAGGCCGCGTCCACCAGCACAAAGTCGGCGCACCAAAGCCGGCGCCGGATCGAGTGCCGCCATCAAGGCGACGACGCTCGGCAAGCAGGCGAAGTCCGACCTCCCCAAGGAGATCTTCGGCGAGCCCTTCCATGAGGCCCTCGTCCACGAGGCCGCCCGCGCGCGGATCTTGCGGCGCGTCGCCGCGGAACCCACTCGAGCCTCACCCGGGGCGAGGTCGCGATGACCACCGCCAAGGCCTGGCGGCAGAAGGGCACCGGCGCGCGCACGCGCCGGGCCCTCGAGCGTTCCGCATCGCTACGGCGGTGGCGCGGCGTTCGGCCCGGAAGCCGCGGAGCTACACCGTCAAGGTGAACCGCAAGGCCGGCGCAAGGCGCTCCGGGCGGCGCTCTCCGTTCACGCAGAGCGCAACTCGGTTGCGGTTCTCGATGGATCCAGCTTCTCCGAGCCGGCGACCGAAGCAGGCGGCCGACGCACTCAAGAAGTGGGGCGCCGACGGGCCGACGCTCATCGTGATCGGCGCGGACGAGGAGGCCGTGGCGAAGAGCTTCCGGAACATCGACGGTGTCAACGTCGCGCTCGCTGACGCAGCGCGGCGTCGCGGACGTGCTCGGAGCCGCGGTCGCTGGTCGTCACCCAGACTGCGCTCGAGCAGCTCAAGGGGAGGGCTCGTCTCAGATGGATCCCCGTCAGGTGATCATTCGACCGGTGGTCTCGGAGAAGAGCTACGCCCTGATGGGCGAGGGCAAGTACACGTTCCGCGTCCACGATCGGGCGCACAAGCTGCAGATCGCGCACGGCGGTCGAGGAGATCTTCGAGGTCAAGGTACGCGGCGGTCGGACCTCAAGGTGAAGTCAAAGCCGAAGCGGCGTGGGCTGCAGCAGCGGGCGCTCCCGATCCTGGAAGAAGGCCGTCGTCCAGCTCGCCCCCGGCCAGCGGATCGAGCTGTTCGAGGGCGCGGCGGTGGAGGGCTAGACGATGCCGAATCGCAAGACAAGACCGACCAGCCCCGGCAGGCGCTTCGGCACCTACCAGGTGCGCGACGAGGTCACCAACGCCGAGCCGAGCAAGAAGCTCACCAAGGGCAAGGGCTCATCCGGCGGCCGCAACTCGAACGGCCGCGTCACCGCGCGCCATCGCGGCGGCGGCGCAAAGCGCCGCTACCGCCAGATCGACTTCAAGCGCACCAAGGACGGGATCCCCGCCCAGCGTTGCCTCGATCGAGTACGACCCGAACCGCTCGGCGAGCATCGCCCTGATCAACTACGCCGACGGCGAGAAGCGCTACATCCTCGCCCTCAGGGGCTGAGGGTCGGCGCCGAGGTCGTCTCGGGCGAGGGCGCCGACATCACCCCGGGCAACTCGCTCACCCTGGCCCGCATTCCGACCGGCACCGTGGTCCACAACGTCGAGCTGGTCCCCGGCCAGGGCGGCAAGCTCGGCCGCGCCGCGGCACGGCGATCCAGGTGGTCGCCAAGGAGGGCCCGATGGTGAGCCTGCGGCTGCCGTCCTCGGAGGTGCGGATGGTCCGCGGCGAGTGCCGCGCGACCGTCGGGCACGCTCTCGAACGCCGAGCACCAGAACGTGAAGATCGGCAAGGCCGGGCCGCAACCGGCACAAGGGCAAGCGCCCGCAGACGCGCGGTGTCGCCATGAACCCGGTCGACCACCCGCACGGCGGCGGCGAGGCCATCACACGCCGGGCGGCCACCCGGTCACCCCGTGGGGCAAGCCGACGCTGGGCTACAGGACCCGCAAGAAGGGCAAGCGCTCCGACCGCTACGATCGTTGCGCGGCCGCCGCCGAGGAAAGAGGAAGTAGAGGACTTAGACGATGGGACGTTCGACGAAGAAGGGCCCGTGGGCCGAGGAGCGGCTGATGAAGCGGGTCAACGCGATGAACGAGTCGGGTCAGAAGCAGATGCTGAAGACCTGGTCGCGCAACGTCGACGATCTTCCCCGAGATGGTCGGGCACACGATCGCCGTCCACGACGGCCGCAAGCACGTGCCGGTCTTACGTCTCGGAGTCGATGGTCGGCCACAAGCTCGGCGAGTTCGCGCCGACCCGGACCTTCCGGGCGCACTCGGGCGCGGGCAGCGCCTCGGAGAGAGACGTAGTCGATGGCTGACGAGAAGCAGAACGACAAGGACCAGGCGAAGAAGCCGGCGGCCAAGAAGCCGCCGACGAAGCGCGCTGCGAGGAGAGCCCTCAGCGAAGCCGAAGGCCGCCGCGAAGCCGAAGAAGGAGACTGCGACGCCGCAGCAGAAGGGCCAAGCCGCCGGAAGAGCCGAGCTCGAGACCGGCGACAGCAAGGCGTCCGAGGCAGCTGCCTCGAAGGCGCCCGGCGAAGAAGCCCGCCGCCAAGAAGCCGGCTGAGAAGAAGGCTGCGACAAGCCCAAGGCCGAGCAAGCCGCGGCCGGCGCGAAGCCGAGCGCACCGGAGCGCCCGGTGGTCAACGCGCGCCGCTACGTGCGGGTTGCGCCCGCAAGGCGCGCCTGGTCGCCGACCAGATCCGCGGCCTCCAGCTCGAGGACGCGCTACCGCTGCTCCGGTTCTCCACCCGCAGCGCCGCTGCAGGACATCCGCAAGCTGATCGAGTCGGCCGCGCGCCAACGCGGAGAACAATCACGACCTGGTCGCCGACGACCTGCTGATCTAGCGACATCCACCGTCGACGAGGGCCCGACGCTGCGCCGCTACCGGCCCGCGCGCCCTGGGCCGCGCGACGCGCGATCAACAAGCGAACCAGCCACATCGCCGTGGCGCTGACGCCGGAGGACTAGGAGCGATGGGACAGAAGATCCACCCCGAGGGCTTCCGGGTCGGCTACATCCACGACTGGAAGTCGAACTGGTTCAACGAGCGCGACTTCGCCGACTACCTCACCGAGGACTTGGCGATCCGCTCGCACATCGAGAACAAGCTCTCGCACGCGGGCCTGTCCAAGATCACGATCAAGAAGGGCTCCGGCGAGGTCGAGGTGGACATCTCGACCGCGCGCCCGGGCATCGTGATCGGCAAGTCCGGGACAGCGAGGTCGACGCCCTGCGCCGCGAGCTGCACAAGCTCACCGGCAAGCCGGTCAGGGTGAACATCAAGCGAGATCAAGCGTCCCGAGCTGGACGCCAAGCTGGTGCGCCCAGTCGATCGCCGAGCAGCTGCAGAACCGCGTGGCCTTCCGCCGCGCGATGAAGCGCGCGCTGACCTCCGCCATGCGCTCCGGCGCCAAGGGCGTGAAGGTCCAGGTCTCCGGCCGCCTCGGCGGCGCCGAGATGGCGCGCACCGAGGGCTACTCCGACGGCCGCGTGCCGCTGCACACGCTGCGCGCCGACATCGACTACGGCTTCTATCGAGGCGCAAGACGACGACCGGGCCGGATCGGCGTGAAGTGCTGGATCAACAAGGGCGAGGTCATGCCCGAGGGCTTCCGCTCGAGCTCACGGATGAGGACGGCGGCGCCTCCGTCGGGCGGCATCGCGAGGAGGTCGCTCGCTAGATGCTGATGCCGAAGCGGGTTCAGCTACCGCAAAGCAGATGCGCGGCCGTCGCCGCGGCTACTCCAAGGGAGGGACCACGGTCGCCTTCGGCGAGTACGGGCTGAAGGCGCTGGACCGCGGCTGGATCACGAACCGCCAGATCGAGGCCGCCCGAGTCGCGATGACGCGCAAGATCAAGCGCGGCGGCAAGGTCTGGATCAACGTCTTCCCGGACAAGCCGATCACCAAGAAGCCGGCCGAGACCCGCATGGGCTCGGGCAAGGGCAACCCCGAGGGCTGGGTCGCCGTCGTCAAGCCGGGCAAGGTGATGTTCGAGCTCGCCGGCGTCCCCGAGGACCTCGGCGAAGGACGCGATGCGCCTCGCCGGCGCACAAGCTTCCGATCAAGACCAAGTTCGTCGTACGCGAGGGAGCGGAGCAGTCGTCGATGAAGGCTTCCGAGGCCCACAACCTCAAGGACGACGAGCTGCTCGAGCGGATCAACCAGACCCAGCGAGGAGCAGTTCGCGCTGCGCCTCCAGCACGCCACCGGCGAGCTGGAGAACACCGCGCGGATCACTGCGGTCCGCCGCGACGTGGCGCGGCTGCTGACCGTGCGCCAGGAGCGCGGCATCGATCTCGAACAAGAGCTGAGGACCTGATGGCCGACGACAGAGAAGAACGAGCAGCAGAACGAAGAGCAGGCCCCGGACGAGGCGCCCGAGGAGACCCCGGAGGAGACCCCTGCGGCCGAGTCGCAGCGCCGAGGAGACTCAGGCCGAGGAGGCCCCTGCCGAAGAGGCCCCGGCCGAAGAGGACGCTGCTGAGGAGCTGCCGAAGGCTCCCGCCGAGGAGGCTCCGGCAGAAGGCCGGCTGCCGAGGGCGACGAGGCTCCCCAGGCTGAGGCAGACGACATGGAAGGCCTCGACTGGAAGACCCGCCGCCGGCTGGAGCGCTCCCGCCGCCCTTCCGAGGCTCGCCCGCAGCAGAGCCCCGAGGAGCGCGCCGGCGCTCGCGGCGAGGCGCGCAACGCAGGCGGCCCGCAGGCGCTCGGGCTACCGGACGAAGCGCCGCACCAAGGCGCGAGGCCGGCACCGGAACCCCGCCGCCGAGCGTCGAGTCCGCCGGCGCGCAAGACGCGGCAGGGCCGCGTCGTCTCCAGCAAGCCGGACAAGACGATCACCGTGCGCGATCGAGGTCGCCCGCCGCCATCCGCAGTACGAGAAGATCGTGCGCCGCTCCCGGACGCTGCACGCCCATGACGCCCGCAACGAGGCGGGGGAGGGCGATCTCGTGCGCGTCATCGAGACCCGCCCGCTGTCACGGACCAAGCGCTGGCGCCTGGTCGAGATCCTCGAGAAGGCGCAGTAGGCCGTTCGGATGATCCAGCAGGAGTCAAGCTCAGGGTCGCCGACAACTCCGGCGCGCGCGAGATCCTCTGCATCCGCGTCAAGGGCGGGTCCGACCGCCGCTACGCGCGGGTCGGGCGACGTGATCACCGCGACGGTCAAGCAGGCCACCCCGCACGGCGGGGTTCGCAAGGGCGAGGTCGTAGCAGGCGGTCGTCGTCCGCACCCGCAAGCAGCTCGGCCGCGGCGATGGCACCTACATCGCCTTCGATGAGAACGCAGCGGTGCTGATCGACACCACAGGCAGCTCCGCGCGGCACCCGCATCTTCGGCCCGGTCGCCCGCGAGCTGCGCGAGAGGAACTTCATGCGAATCGTCTCCCTCGCCCCGGAGGTCCTCTAGCGATGGGCAAGACGATGCAGAGTCCGCAAGGACGACGACGTGATCGTGATCGGCGGCAAGGAACGCGGCAAGCGAGGCCGCGTCATCCGCACCGACCCGAAGGGCTACGTCTTCATCGAGGACCTCAACATGATCAAGCGCCACCAGCGCCCGCGTTCGGTCAAGGACGCGTCAGAAGGGCGGTGAGGTCGGCGGCATCATCGAGAGGGAGGGCCCGATCCATGTCTCCAACGTGATGCTGCTCGACCCCGAGGACAACAAGCCCACCCGGGTGAAGGTCGAGCGTGCTGACGGACAAGCGGCAAGCGCGTAGCCGCCCGCACCGGAAGGGATCTGGACTGAGTGGAAGCCGCAACCGAACAGCCAGACGCAGGCTGCCCCGCCGCCGCGGCTGCGCGAGCGCTACGAGCAGCGAGGTCAAGCCGGCGCTGATCGAGCGGTTCGGCTACTCGACGCCGATGGCGGTGCCGACCCTCGAGAAGATCACTCTCGAACATGGGCGTCGGCGAGGCGAAGCAGAACACCCAGATGCTCGAGGCCGCGCAGGAGCAGCTCGCGACCATCGCCGGCCAGCGTCCGAGCGTGCGCCGGGCGCAAAGTCGGTCGCCAACTTCAAGGTGCGCGAGGGCATGCCCGTCGGTGTCGCCGTGACCCTGCGGCGCGCCCGCATGTGGGAGTTCCTCGACCGTCTCACCTCGATCGCAGTGCCCCGGATCCGCGACTTCCGCGGCCTCAACCCGCGCTCCTTCGACGGCCGCGGCAACTACTCGATGGGCGTCCGCGAGCAGATCATCTTTCCCGAGATCGACTACGACTCGATCGACGAGGTCCGGGGCCTCGACGTGACGATCACCACCACGGCCGCAACCGACGAGGAGGCCTTCGCCCTGCTCGACGGGCTCGGAATGCCGTTCTCGCCAGGAGGGACGCCCGGGCGAGGAGGACGCCGAGGAGGAGGCCGAGGAGGAGCGCCGCAAGGAGGAGGCCCGCGAGCGGGCCGAGGCCGAGGCGGCCGCGCTCGAGCAGCTCAAGGAGGAGAACCCGAGGCCTACGAGAAGCCCGTCGAGGCCCGAGGAGGGCGAGAGGAGGGCGCGGAAGGCGCGGAGGCGCGCCGAGCCGCCGAGAGCGAGGGCGGCAGCGACAGAAGAGACTTCGAACGACAAGGAAGAGGGCTGATGGCCAAGACATCGCAGAGAGTGCGGCAGCGCCGCAGCCCGAAGTTCAAGACCCGCGGGTACAACCGCTGCCGCCGCTGCGGCCGGCCGCGCGCGTACTTCCGCAAGTTCGGCCTCTGCCGGATCTGCCTGCGGGAGGCCGCGCACAACGGTTACGTGCCCGGAATGACCAAGTCCAGCTGGTGACGAGATGCTCACTGACCCGATCACCGACTACCTGAACCGGATCCGCAACGCGCTCCTGGCCGAGCCACGAGGACGTCGAGATTCCCGCCTCCCGGCTGAAGCGCGAGATGAGCCGCATCCTCAAGGAGCAGGGCTACATCACGGACTTCAACGTCGAGCCCGGCGCGGGTCGGCGAGCGTGATCAAGGTCAAGCCTGCGCTACACCGAGAAACGCGACCCGGTGATCACCGGGATGGAGCGAGTCTCGCGGCCCGGCCGCCGCCGCTACGTTGCCAAGGAGGATGTCCCGCGCGTCTTCGGCGGGATGGGCACGACCATCATGTCAGCACCTCGCGTCGGCGTGATGACCGGCCACGAGGCGCGCCAGCGCGGGCGTCGGCGGAGAGGTCGTCGCGCACGTCTGGTGAGCAAGCATCCATGAGTCGAATCGGAAGAAAGCCAATCGAGATCCCCGACGGCGTCGAGATCGACGTCAGGCCCGGCGCTGTCACCGTCAAGGGCCCGAAGGGCGAGCTCAACCAGAGCGTCGACCGCGACATGAAGGTCGGGATCGACGACGGCACCCTGACCGTCGAGCGCCCCACCGATCGCGGCGAGCACCGCGCCCTGCACGGCCTGACCCGCAGCCTGATCGCGAACATGGTCGAGGGTGTCACCGACGGCTTCGAGCGGCGTCTCGAGATCCAGGGCGTCGGCTATCGCGCCAACCTGCGGGGCAAGAACCTCGAGATGTCGCTGGGCTACTCGCACCCGGTCACGATCGAGGCGCCGAATGGCATCGAGTTCGAGGTCCCGCAGCCGACCGAGGTCGTGGTCCGCGGTATCGACAAGCAACTGGTCGGCGAGACCGCCGCCCGGATCCGCAAGTCCCGCCCGCCGGAGCCCTACAAGGGCAAGGGCATCCGCTACGCGGGCGAGCACGTCGCCCGCAAGGTCGGGAAGAGGGCCTGATGGCCGTTCTCACCAAGCCCCAGCAGAGGCTTCGCCGGCGTCGGCGGGTCCGCGCCCGGATCCGCGGCAACGCAGAGCGCCCGCGCCTGTCCGTCTATCGCTCCAACCGCGGACGTCTTCGCCCAGCTGATCGACGACGACTCGGGACGCACGCTGGCCGCAGTCTCCTGGACCGAGGACGAGCTGCGCAAGCTCGAGCCTCGATGGAGCAGGCGAAGCGCGCCGGGCAGCTGCTCGCCGAGCGCGCCAAGGCCGCGGGCGTCGAGATCCTGCGTCTTCGACCGCGGCGGCTACCGGTTCCACGGCCGCGTCGCCGCGATCGCCGAGGGCGCCCGCGAGGGGGCCTGAAGTTCTGATGACCGAGCCCGTACGTCCTCTACCCTCACCCGTTCTATGGCTGTAGAGACCGTAAGTCCCAAGGGCCTCGATCTGCAGGAGCGGCGTGATCGAGATCAACCGCGTCGCCAAGGTGGTCAAGGGCGGCCGGCGCTTCTCGTTCACCGCCCTGGTCGCCGTCGGCGACGAGGATTCCGTGGTCGGGATCGGCTACGGCAAGGCGCGTGAGGTACCGCTCGCGATCCAGAAGGCCGTCGAGAACGCCCGCAAGAACCTGATCCGCGTGCCCAAGTACGGCCAGACGATCACCCACCGGGTGATCGGCCGCTTCGGCGCCGGTCACGTCGTGCTGCGCCCTGCGAGCCCCGGTACCGGCGTGATCGCCGGTGGCGGCGTGCGCGCCGTGCTCGAGCTGGGCGGCGTCCGCGACGTGCTCACCAAGAGCATCGGCACCCAGAACCCGATCAACCTGGTCAAGGCGACCATGTACGGGCCTGACGAGCCTGCGCAGGCCGGAGGACGTCGCGAAGCTCCGCGGCATCTCCATCCGCGAGGTGCTCGGCGTCGGCAATGGCGCCGCGACGGAGAGCGCCGAGGCCGACCAGCGGCAGCGACGAGACTCCTCCCGCCGCCGCCGAGACTCCTGCCGCTACCGAGACTCCCGCCGCGACCGAGACTCCTGCTGCGGCCGAGACTCCGCCCGCCCAGACCGGCAGGGAGGGCTCCTGGATGGCTGACGTCGAGCTCAAGCAGGTCCGATCCGCGAACGGCGCCTCGGAGGTGCAGCGCGCCACCCTTCGCTCCCTGAGCTCGGCCGCATCGGCCGCGCAGGCGAAGCATCCCGACTCCCCGCAGCTGCGGGGCATGATCCGCACGGTCAGCCACCTGGTCGAGGTCGACGATGGCTGAGCAGTCCGAGAAGGTCGGTCTCCACACGCTGAAGCCGCCCCGGGCTCGCGCCGGCCGCGCAAGCGGCTCGGCCGAGGCGTCGGCACGGGCCACGGCAAGACCTCCGGCCGCGGCCACAAGGGCGCCGGCGCCCGCTCGGGCAACAAGCGCAAGCCGGGCTACGAGGGCGGTCAGAACCCGGTTCACATGCGGATGCGCAAGCTGCGCGGGCCGAACAAGAAGATGTCGATGCCCTTCGAGAAGTTCCGGACCCGGACGCAGCCGGTCAACCTCTCCGACCTCGACGCCCGCTTCAAGGCGAACGACGAGGTGACCCCTGAGTCGCTCCGAGAGGCGGGCCTCGCCAAGCGGCGCGACCCGGTGAAGATCCTCGCCCGCGGCGAGATCTCGAAGAAGCTGACCGTGAGGGCGCATGCCTTCAGCGCCCAGGCGAAGGAGAAGATCGAGGCGGCCGGAGGCACCACCGAAATCATCTGATGCTGCAGACGATCCTCAACTCCTTCTCGCGTCCCGGACATCCGCAAGAAGCTGATGTTCACGGCGGCGATCCTGGCGCTCTACCGGCTGGGGGCCTACATCCCGTCGCCCGGGGTCGACGCGAACGCCGATCAAGGACGGCCTGGACAACGTCGGCGGGTCGAACATCCTCGGCTTCCTCAACCTCTTCTCGGGCGGGAGCCTCTCGCGGCTCTCCCTGTTCGCGCTGGGGATCATGCCCTACATCACGGCCTCGATCATCCTGCAGCTGCTCACGGTGGTCGTGCCCTCGCTGGAGCGCCTGCAGAAGGAGGGCGAGGTCGGCCAGCAGAAGATCACCGCAGTACACGCGCTACCTGACCGTCGTGCCTCGCCGTTCGCGCCAGTCGCTCGGCTACGTCTTCCTGTTCAGCTCGCAGAGCGTCGGCGGCGCAGAGCGTGATCGGCGAGCGCACCTTCCCGAAGGTCTTCCTGATCGTGATCGACGCTGACCGCGGGCTGCACCGTGCTGATGTGGATGGGCGAGCTGATCACCCAGCGCGGCATCGGCAACGGGATCTCGCTGCTGATCTTCGCCTCGATCGTCTCCCGGATCCCCGAGGGCATCACGAAGTGGTGGAACAACCCCGACCAGGTCTTCGTCGTGATGATGCCCTTCATCGCCCTGGCGGTGATCGTGGCGATCGTCTTCGTCCAGGAGGGCCAGCGGCGGATCCCGGTGCAGTACGCCAAACGAGTGGTCGGCCGGCGGATGACCGCCGGCGGCTCGACCTACCTACCGCTGCGCGTCAACATGGCCGGCGTCATCCCGGTGATCTTCGCCGCCTCGATCATGGCCTTCCGCCGACGATCGGCCAGCTCCTGGGCGGCACGGGCAGCAACTGCTGGACCGACTTCGCCGACTTCTTCAGCCCGAACAGCTGGCACTACGTGGTCGGCGAGGTCTTCTTCATCATCATCTTCACCTACTTCTACACGGCGGTCACCTTCAACCCGGTTGACCAGGCCGACAACCTGAAGAAGTACGGCGGGTTCATCCCCGGCGTGCGACCGGGACGACCTACCGCCGAATACCTGGACCGGATCCTGTCCAGGCTCACCTTCCCCGGCGCCCTCTACCTGGGCGCGGTCGCGGCGCTGCCGACGATCCTGATCAGCCAGACGTCGGCCAACTTCTTCTTCGGCGGGACCTCGATCCTGATCGTCGTCGGCGTGGCTCTCGACACCGTCGAAGCAGCTCGAGGCCCAGCTGATGATGCGCAACTACGAGGGCTTCCTGAAGTGACGCGCGCCGCGGGGTTCCGGGATTGCCCGAGCTGAACCTCATTCTGCTCGGACCGCCCGGCAGCGGCAAGGGGACCCAGGGGAGCGCCTACAGGAGGACTTCCGCCTGCCCTACTACGCGACCGGCGACATCCTCCGCGCCGCGGTCGAAGGAGGGGACCGAGGTCGGAAAGCAGGCCAAGGAGTACATGGATCGCGGGGACCTGGTTCCGGACGAGGTGATCATCGGGGTGATCGCCGAGCGCCTCCAGACACGAGGAGGCCTCCGACGGCTTCATCCTCGACGGCTTCCCCGCACCGTGCCCGCAGGCCGAGGCGCTCGACGGCGAAGCTGAAGGAGCTGCGGCGGAGATCACCGCGGTGCCTCCTGATCGAGCGTCCCGGAGGAGGTGATCCTGCGGCGCTGGCGGGTCGCCGCACCTGCGAGGAAGAACCCGAGCCACATCTACCACGTCGAGTTCGACCCGCCGAAGGAGGACGGGGTCTGCGACATCGACGGAGCCAAGCTGATCGTCCGCGACGACGACAAGCCCGAGGTGATCAAGAACCGCCTCGCGCAGTACCGCGAGAAGACCGAGCCCCTGATCGACTACTACGACGACCGAGGCATCCTGCAGCCGGGTCGGACGGCAGGCGGTCGCCGGATGAGGTCGAGGAGCCGATCCACGGCATACTCGCGACGCTCCGCCGCGAGGAAGAGGAGGGAATGGCTGAGGGTGTACCGCGGCATGATCATTCGCAAGACGTCTGCCCAGATCGATGCAGATGGCGGCGGCCGGCGAGATCCAGGCTCGCTGCCTGCGGATGCTCCGCTCCAAGGCCCGCCCGGCGTGACCGACCAGGGAGCTCGACGAGGCCGCCGAGAAGTTCATCCGCTCGCAGGGGGCGGTGCCGTCCTTCAAGGGCTACCGCGGCTTTCCCGGGCTCGATCTGCACGTCGCCGAACTCGATGGTGGTCCACGGGATTCCCGGCCCCTACGAGCTGCGCCGCGGCGACGTCCTCTCGATCGACGTCGGGTGTGACCCACGACGGCTGGGTGGCCGACGCCGCGATCACGGTGCCGATCGGCGATGACGCCTGACCAGGCCGAGCCGCTGCTCGACGTCACCACTCGTGAGGCGCTCTTCGAGGGCATCGCGAGCAGGCGAAGCCCGGCAACCACCTGAGCGACGTCTCGCACGCGATCCAGACGCCGGGTCGAGCGGGACGGGCTTTCGATCATCCGCAGCCTCGGTCGGCCACGGGATCGGCCGCGGACATGCACGAGGACCCGCAGATCCCGAACTTCGGGGATCCGGGCAAGGGCCCGAGCCTGGAGCAGGGCATGGTCCTGGCGATCGAGCCGATGGTGAACGCCGGCGGGCCCTGACGTCCGGATGGGCGATCGGACGGCTGGGCCGTCTACTCCGCAGGACGACTCGTTCGCCGCCCACTTCGAGTTCACCGTCGCCGTCACGCAGGACGGCCCCCGCATCCTCACCCCTGGCATCTTGACTGACCCCTTCTGGACGGATCCCGTCGGGTCGGTCCGTGGTCGAGGCCTTGCCGAGCGTGTCGATGTAGGCCGAGTCGGCCACCGCCGGCGCCTTGATCGGCGATTCCGGCTGAAGAAGTAGGTAAGGATGCCTTCGGATCAGCACTCCGGACTCAGGCGTGACTTGCGCAGGCACGCTGCTACCATTTCACTTGTCGGTTCACGCTTGGCGTGAGTCGGCGTTTCTTGTGCCTATCGGCCCGACTCCTGGGGCCGAGGGGCCTACTCCCAGTCCGATACGACCCCATGAAAGAAGGGGAATGAAGGTCCGAGCTTCCGTCAAGCCGATTTGTGAGAAGTGCAAGGTCATCCGCCGTGGCGGAGCCGTTCTCGTGATCTGTTCCAACCCTCGCCACAAGCAGAGGCAGGGGCTGATGGCGCGGATCGCGGGAGTCAACATCCCACTCAACAAGCGGGCCGAGATCGGCCTCACCTACGTCTTCGGGATCGGCCGCTCGACGGCCAACGAGATCCTCAAGGAGACGGGCGTCGATCCCAACACGGCGATCAAGGACCTCACCGAGGACGAGGTCGTCAAGCTGCGCGAGGCCGTCGAGAGCCGCGAGGTGGAGGGTGATCTCCGCCGGGAGCGCTCGCAGAACGTCAAGCGCCTCCAGGAGATCGGCTCCTACCGGGGCTGCGCGCACCGCCGCGGGCTGCCGGTCCGGGGCCAGCGCACCAAGACCAACGCGCGCGGCCGCAAGGGCCCGCGCCGGATGAGCATCGCGGGCCGCAAGAAGGCTCCGCAGCCCAAGTGAGTCACGGAGGAATTCGCTAGATGCCACCGGCGCCCAAGAAGGGTCGCTCCCGCCGCAGGGTCCGCAAGAACGTCACCTACGGCCAGGCCCACATCAAGACTTCGTTCAACAACACCATCGTCACCCTCACCGACCCCGAGGGCAACGTGATCGCCTGGGAGTCCGCCGGCTGCGGCGGGTTCAAGGGCTCCCGCGAAGTCGACGCCGTTCGCCGCGCAGGTGACCGCCGACGCGGCCGCCAAGAAGGGCATGGAGCACGGCCTCGAGACGCGTCGAGGTGTTCGCGAAGGGCGCCGGCTCCGGCCGCGAGACCGCGATCCGCTCGCTGCAGGCGGCCGGGCTCGACGTGACGACGGTGAAGGACGTGACGCCGCAGGCCCACAACGGCTGCCGTCCCCGGAAGCGGAGGAGCGTCTGATGGCTCGCGACACCTCCGCCCAGTGCAAGCAGTGCCGCCGCGAGGGGCAGAAGCTGTTCCTCAAGGGCGCCCGCTGCTTCACGGACAAGTGCGGCGTCGAGCGCCGCTCCTACCCGCCGGGCGAGCACGGCCGTGGCCGCATGCGCCAGTCCGAGTACCGGGCCCAGCTGCGCGAGAAGCAGAAGGCCAAGCGCTACTACCAGGTGCTCGAGAAGCAGTTCGCGAGCTATTACGACAAGGCGAGCCGCCAGCAGGGCGTCACCGGCGAGAACCTGCTGCGCCTGCTGGAGTGCCGTCTGGACAACGTGCTGGTGCGCCTCGGCTTTGCGGCCTCACGCCGCCAGGCCAGGCAGCTCGTCAGCCACGGGCACTGGACGGTGAACGGCCGCCGCGTCGATATCCCCAGCTATCAGGTGAAGCCGGACGACGTGATCACGATCAAGTCGAGCAGCGCGGCCACGGACGTGGTCCGCGATGCGACCGAGCTCACCTCGGGAGTGCCGGCCTGGCTGCAGGCCGACCACGACTCACTCAATGCCAAGGTGCTGAGGCTCCCTGAGAGGAGCGAGATCTCGGCCCCCGTCGAGGAACAGCTCATCGTCGAGCTGTACTCGAAGTAACCCCCAGAGAAGGAAGTAGATACCTGATGGAAGCAATGACCACCCTGCCAGATTTCCAAGTCCCGAAGATCGCGGGCGAGGATGCCGAGGAGAACAAGGGCACCTTCACGATTGAGCCCCTCGACAAGGGCTTCGGCTACACGTTCGGCAACAGCCTTCGCCGCGTGCTGCTCTCGTCACTCGGTGGCGCCGCGATCACCAGCGTCCGCATCGAGGGCGTCGCCCACGAGTTCTCCACCATCCCGGGGCTGAAGGAGGACGTCACCGACCTGATCCTCAACCTGAAGGACGTCGTCGTGCGGATGCACACCGACGCCGACGAGGTCGAGACGCCGCTCGTGGCCACCGGCCCGGGCGAGGTCAAGGCGAAGGACATCGACCTGCCCGCGGGCGTCGAGATCCTCAACCCCGAGGCGCCGATCGCGACGCTCGAGAAGAAGACCAAGCTCGAGATGTACCTGACGATCGGCCGAGGCCGCGGCTACTCGCCGGCGGACGAGAACAAGTCCGACGACAAGCCCATCGGCGTGGTCCCGATCGACTCGATCTTCTCGCCGATCCGCCGCGCCTCCTATTCGGTGGACTCCGCCCGAGTCGGGCAGCGGACCGACTTCGACAAGCTCACGCTCGAGGTCGAGACCGACGGCTCGATCGAGCCGGGTGCCGCACTCCGCGAGGCCGCGGAGATCCTGATCAAGAGCCTGGCGATCTTCACGACCGCCGACCGCGTCGACGAGCTGCGCGGCGAGGGCGCGATCGCGGCGACCGACGGCGCCAGCGGCGGCGAGGCCGCCGCAGTCCCGGGTGCCGACGGGCTCGACGAGATCCTGATCGAGGAGCTCGAGCTGGGCGTCCGCTCCTACAACTGCCTGAAGCGCGCCGGCATCCAGACCGTCGGCGAGCTGGTGCGGAAGTCGGAGTCGGAGCTCAACGCGATCCCGAACTTCGGTCGCAAGTCGATCGAGGAGGTCCAGGAGACCCTGCGCGCACGCGGCCTCTCGCTGCGGCCAGGACTAGGGCAACTCAGAGTCCCGGCCGGAGCGACCGCGATGAGGCACCAGCGCAAGAGAGCCAAGCTGAGCCGGGACGCGGCTCATCGCACACTGATGCTTCGCACGATGTCGAAGCAGCTGATCGAGCACGAGCGCATCCGCACCACTCAGCCGAAGGCGAAGGCGCTGCGACCGGAGTTCGAGAAGCTGATCACCCTCGCCAAGCGCGGGGATCTGCACGCCCGGCGCCAGGCGCTCTCGAGCTCCACAACGACAAGTTCGCGGTCCACAAGCTGTTCGAGGAGATCGCGCCGCGCTACGCGCAGCGCCCGGGCGGCTACACCCGGATCGTCAAGCTCGGCCCTCGGCGGTCCGACTCCGCCGAGATGGTCTTCCTCGAGCTGGTTTAGGCCGGCTTCGCCATCAGATCGCGGCCACAAGCGGCCGCCCCACATAACCGCTCGGGGCTGCGCCTCTCGCTCATAGTGGTGCGGCCTGGTGGCCGCTAGCGGCGCCTTCGCAGCGGAGCAGAGCTGCGCGCTCGAGCCCCTCGAGCCTGTGCTCGCGAGCCGCCGAGGAGCTCCCGGGTCGGCTACGAGCTGGAGGAAGGCTGCTGCGCTCGGGTACCAGACGGCGATCACGTCGTCGAAGCGCTCCTCGCCTTCCCCGATCACGGTCCCATTCACCGGGGTATGCCAGAGGACGCGGCCCCCGACCCGGTCCAGGACGCGCTGAGCGACTTCGCCGTGAGCGGCGCGTATGCCGCGCGGTCGCGGTAGCGGTTGAGGTTGAGCATCACGAGGGCCCGTCGTCGGGACCGCCGGCAATCGCCTGCATCTCGAGGACCTGCTCCGGCGTGGGCTCAACGGGCATCAGGACTCTTTGGGGGAGCCGGGCGGCGATCGAGGAAGGCCGCCCAGATCTCAGTCAGGGTCTGGATCGCGGCCTCGGCCGAGAGTCGCGGCTCGTGGCCGAAGGCATCGCGGAGATAGGCCTCGTTCAACAGGTTGAGCGCCCTCGCGCTCTCGGCGACGTCGGCGGGCGGGTTCTCCCGCAGACCCGGCAGCTTCCCGAGCGAGTCCGTGGCGAGCTCGTTGAAGCGCCGGCGCAGCTCGGCACCGCGCGCGGCGACCTCTGGGTTCGAGGCACCGGCCTCGGTTACCGCTCGCAACACCGGCCCATGGCGCTGATACACCCGGACAGCCGGCTCGACGGCCGCCCGAACTGCCTCCAGGTCGCCCTCCTGCCGCTCGGCGTCCAATTCGACCTGGGCCTCGCAGGCCTCGATCGCCTCCGTCGCGGCCCGCAGGAGCAGGTCGCGCGAGATCGTCGAAGTGCCGATAGAAGATCGTGCGCCTCGATCCCCGGCGCGCTGGGTGACGTCGCTGACGCTGAGATCGTAGAAGGAGCGGCTCGCGGAACCAGCTCGGTGGCGGCGCCCACCAGCCGCTCGCGCACCCGCCGCGACTGAGGCGGGCGCGCGGGGCTTTGGTCGAGGACTGCGCGGGCACGGAATCGATTGACAGTGTGTGACACAGACCGTAGCATCCGGGCCGGGATGCGAGGAGAGGTGAAGCTTGCGCTGCTGGCCGGCCTCGTGGCGCTGGTCGTGCGGCGGCGGGACCAGGCCGAGGCCGCGACCGGCCGGCACCGGCAAGCGACGGCCGCCCCAACATCCTCGGTCGTGATGACCGACGACATGACGCAGGCCGACCTGCCCTTCATGCCGAAGACGCAGGAAGCTGCTCGCCGAGCGAGGGGACGAAGCTTCACCGAACTGCGATCACCTCGTTCCCGCTCTGCTGCCCCTCGCGGGCCACCTTCCTCACCGGCCAGTACGCCCACAACCACGGCGGTCGACCGGGAACTTCTACCCCGAGGGCTGGTACGGGCTGGAGGGGCGCAACAACACGCCTGGCCGACCTGGCTGGATCGCGCCGGCTACCGGACCGGGCTGATCGGTAAGTGGCTGAACGGCTACGGGGCGCTGCGACGCCCACGGCGAGATCCCACCCGGGCTTCGACGACTGGCACGCCCTGCTCGACGTCTCGGCCTACGACTACTACAACTTCGTAGATGAACAGCAACGGCCGGCTGTTGGCACCTGGGGGACCCCGACTTCGCCCGCAAGCTGGTCGACTTCGCGAACATCGAGGTGACTCCGCCCGACACCGAAGAGCGCCGGCGGACGTCCTCGCCAAGCTGCACCGAGGTGATGGGTCCCGCGCCCTACACACTACTGGGGAGCCAGCAACCCTGATCAGTACTCGCCCGACGTGCACCGGCCAGATTCACCACAACGCCTGGTCCCGGCGGCGGAAGCAGGCGAGGCGGCCGTTCTTCATCTGGTGGGCACCCCGCCGCGCCCACACCGCGAGGACGTCGCCACGACTCTGATGGGCCGGCCCGGCGCCGATCCTCGACTCGCCCGCAGCGCTACGAGACGGCTCAAGCCAGAGCTTCCAGACTGCCGCGGCCGCCGAGCTTCAACGAGCCGGACGTCAGCTGACAAGCCGTCGGTGGTCACCAGCAAGACACCTCGCGCTGACGTGACCGAGACAGATCGCACCAGCTTCAGCTCGACTACGAGGGCCGCGGCGGATCGCTGCGCGCGGTCGACGACTGGGTGGGCGACTGGTCAAGACCCTGCCGCCGCACCGCGTCAGCTTCAGCAACACCGGTGATCCTCTTCACCTCTCGGACAACGGCTGGTTGAACGGCGAGCACCGCATCCCGGGCGACAAGTTCCTGCCCTACGAGGAGTCCGCTGAGGGTGCCGCTGATCATGCGCGGACCCGGCTTCGCCGAGGGCAAGACGATCAAGCGGCAGGTCGCCAACATCGATCCCCGGGCTCCCACCCTGGCCGCGCTCGCCGGGGCGAAGCCGCGCCGGAGAGAGATGGACGGGGATCTCCCTGGCGTCCCGGCCCTCAGGCGGCACGAGCGGAACCCCCGCAGCGCGCCCTGGGGATCGAGGCGCCGCGGCCACGCTGCGGTTCGACGGGCGCCATCCCCAACGGCGCCTGGGATCAGCCGTACGCCGGGTGTCCGACACAGCGGTGCACGTACGTCGTCTGCACGGAGACCTCCGAGGGAGGGGGCGCTCTACGGACCGCCGCACCGGATCCCTTCGAGCTCCAGAACCTCGCGCAGAACCCTGCCTACGCCGGGGCGAAGGCGCGACCCCTGAACGGCGCCGATGCAGCGCCTGGCAGACCTGCCGCGGGCGTGCCTGCCAGGTGGTGCCAGGGCATGCGGCCCTAGTGAAGCCGCCCAACATCCTGGTCCTGATCACGGACCAGCGGCGAGCGCCAGGCCCAGCACTGGCCCGAGCAGTCCGGGCCGGCTGCGCGAGCTGATGCCCAACGACGCCGAGAGCTGGCGGAGCACCGGCCTCACCTTCTCGGGCTGGCCTCTGCAACACGGCGGATGTGCCTCGCCGAGCCGGTCCACGCTTTGTTCACGCAGTGCTCCCCGGCCGGGCACGGGGTCGAGCTCACCCCTGACGGCCGCCGACCTGCAGGCCCAATCCACGCTTCGCACCGGCGGTGGCGGCGGCCACGATGCGTCGTGACGATCATCCGGCGGCCGCCAGGCGCCCGCGCGCCGCGCGCGTGCTCACCCGAGTTCGCGCAAGCGGCTCAAGCTCCGGATCCCGGCGAGAGCCGGGGCCCACGAGCCTGAGACTCGCCGCCCGGGCCTGCCCGTAACGCTGGCCACCCTGCTGCGCGCCGCCGGCTACCACGTCGCCTACAAGGGCGGATGGCACCTCGCCCACCCGCGTCCCGGGGCGAGGACGGCCTGCTCCGGCGGCTGGGGTGGGGCCGACGAGCGAAGCGAATCGACGAGCGGAGTACGGGTTCGCCGACTTTGGGGAAGGCTGCCCCGACGCGGAGCGAACGCGAAGCGTGAGCACTTCCGGCGGCGGCAACGCCGGCGGCGGGGAGCTGGCGGACGAGGTCTGCACCCGCCAGGTCCAGGCGCTGGCTCTTTTCGCGCCAGGACCTGCCCAGAGCCGTTCTGCCTGGTCGTCCCGCTGGTGCAGACCCCTCACGACGTGCTCGGCTGCCCGGCCGCCGCCTGCAGGCGCGGCGGGTACAGCAGGCGACGGAGTTCCGCGACACCCGGCGTCCGGCTTGCCACCCACCGTCGACGAGGACCTGGCGGGGAAGCCCGCCGTCCACGCCCTGACGGCAGATGGGGATGACCGCCTACGGCGGGCCCGCTCCGCAGCCGCCGCGACCAGCTCGACTACGTCAACTTCTACGCCTACTCTGCATCGCGTCGATCCCGACCGCGAGGAATCAGGACGGCCGCTGGCGGCGCCCGGCGACGCGGTGCCGATCCAGGCACTCCCTCCGCTCACGCGCACGGTCGTCGCCACGCTCCGCCGGCCACGGTGAGATGCCGTCGTCGCATGGCGGCCCGCCAGAAGGCCTTCAACACCTAAGGAGACGATCAACGTGCCGCTCGTGTCTCGAACCCGTGCTGTTCCCCGCGGGGAGACGGATGCCCCTGGCATCGCTGGCGGACGTCCCGTGCCTGGCGGCACGTCCGGCTCTGGGGTGAACGAGGTGCCGGAACGACCTCTAGGGCCGCGATCTCACGCCCGTCCTCGCGGAGGCGGCCACCCCCGCCGCGGTCCGCCGCTCGCCCGCTCGGCGGTCGACTCTCTCGTCGGTCTGCCGACCACCCGAGCCCGGCCCGAGGCGTTCGCGATGCCGCGCGCTTCGCGCCCACAGACAGACCGCCAGGCGGCTGCCACGGCGCTCGACGGAGGCGCCGGGCTCGGCCCGGAACCGGATCCGAGCCATCCGCACCCGCGACCGCCGGGTGCGCTGCTACCGTACTGGACCCGGAGGGACGCCGGCCGGGCAGGAGTAACGGGCTTTCTACGACCTCGAAGCGCGCGATCCGGCCGGAGGTCGACAACCCCTCCTGGACGTCCGCACCGGCGTGCCGGTGCGGCAACGCCGACGGCAGCTTCCAGACGCTGGAACTTGCCGTGGCTAAAATGGCTGGCCGGACGCGATGGTGGCGGAGTGCGCGGAACTGACGCGAGCTTTTCGGCGGCCAGCAAAGACTGGCCGCTGGGATCAACGTCCTGACAACCGCAGCTGGAGCCCGACCCCTTTGCGGGTCGGGCAGCCGATCGCGACTCATCGGCGCTGACGGTGAGGGCCGCGATCACGCTTTCTGGCGCACTCACCCACTGCGCCCAGTTGTCGATCAGTCGCCACTGCCGGCGACGCAGAGCACGATGCCGACGACCAGCGCGATCACTGTAGACCGCGGCGCCCTTCTCCGAGCCCCGGCGAAGTCCCTCCCCGCCGGCGAATGGTAGTGTCGCTGCGCTCGTATTGAGCGCTGTGTGATGTCGGTATTTGCCATTCCTCCTCCTCCAGCGACGTCGGCCGAACGTTAGGCGCTCGGTCTCCGCTGATCCGTGAGGTTTCAGCACATCCAGTGTCTCACCTCGGCGGTCAGCTCGGGTTGAGCGCGATGATCAGGCCGAATAGCACGAGGTCGATCGCCCCGGAGGATCCACGGACCCGTTCGAGATCGGGTCGAGCAACGCCGGCTCCCATGATGGCGACCGACCAACCTCCTCGTAGGCCTCCAGGCCGACCCTGCTGGTCCGCGGCCGAAGAGCTCCCGCCTGCCCCGTCCCTCTCTCCTGGGATCGACGGCAGGCGTGGGTTTCTGTCAGAGCCGGGCAGAGCTCATCCCCTGGTTAGTGTCGCGCAACCGTAATCCTCTCAGTGTCGGACTCGAGATCGCCTATAACGGCGCCGGCTTCGCGGGCTGGGCGGCGGCAGCCAGGGATGCGAACGGTGCAGGCTGAGCTCAGGAGGCGGGGCTGGAGCGCATCCTCGGATCTCCCACGCCCTCACGGTCGCGGGCCGGACGGATGCCGGCGTTCACGCCTGGGCCCAGGTGGCGAGCTTCAGCGACGCGAGGAAGAGCCGCCGGCCGAGGCTCGCTCGGGCCCTCAACTCACTCATCGGACGAGACGTCGTCGTGTGCTGTCCGCTGTCCCGGCCGGTGATTTCGACGCGCGGCGCGATGCGCGCTCGCGAACCCTGCTACCGGGTGCTGGCGGAGCGCACGCCGAATCCCTTCGAGGCCGGAGGTCGCTCCCCCACTGGCCGCATCGGATCGAGCAAGGAGCCCTCGCAGCATGCGGCGAGGCCCTGCCAGGACGCATGACTTCACGGCGTTCACCCCGACCCAGACAGACCACGTCCGCTTCCAGGCGGGACATCCTGCGAGCGGAGTGGCTCGAGAAGGCGGCTGGTGCTCGGGTCGGGGCGGGTTCTCGAGCTCTGGATCGAGGCGGACGCCTTCATGCGCAACATGGTGCGGGTGCTGGTGGGCACGATGCTCGAGGTGCGGGCGAAGCCCCGGCGGACCCTCGAGGACTTCAGCATGCTGCCCGAGGCGCTCCCCGGGACGCGCGGGTCAACCGCGGCGGCCACGGCCTGCACCTCGCCTCGGTGCGCTACTGAGCCGGAATTAGGGTGCCTAACGCATTGTGTTATGTGTGGCGCGCTTCCGTGTCCTTTCGGAGAAGACAGTTCTCCTCGGCGCACTGGCGGGGTTCACGATCTATCTCGGACTCCCGGCTCGGCCGGATCCGAGTTTGTCTCGCAGCGCACCGAGTCGCGCTCGCGATGTTCTCCGTCGGCGTGCTCGCGTTTCTGTTCGCCGGAGTGCTCGTCACGGTCGTCGAGTCGTCGAAGGCACTTCGATGCAGCTCCACGATGGCGAGGGCTCTGCTGCTCGAGGGTCTCTCGCTCGCTCTGCTGCTCGGGGTCGGGTTCACCGTCGGGAGCGCCGGCCTGGCGCTGGTCGAGCGCCGGATGCGACCACGAAGCCGCCGCCGATCTCCGGCGGGGCGACGAACGAGATGACCGTAGAGCAGGCGGAGATGGTGGCCCGCGAGGATCTTGAGCCGAGGCCCTCCGCACCGGCATGACGATCGCCAGCCGCGATCGGATTGCACAATTTCGCCGAGGGCTTGGTCGGCGTCTCCGCCAGCACCGGCGAGATCGGCCCCTCGCCACCGTCCTGATCATCGGCTTCGCGCGTCCACAACGCGACGGAGGGCTTCGGCATCGTCGGTCCGCTCGGGGACGTCGGCCCAGCTGGAGGTGGCTTGCGCTCGCCGGCCTGGTCGGCGGAGGCCCCGTCTTCCTGGGAACGATCGTCGGATTACAACGTCACGTCGGAGCCACTCGAGCTACTCTTCTACTCGGTCTCCGCCGGCGGCGATCCTCTATGTGATCGGGGAGATCTGGGGGCGCGATGAGACGGCTCGGTCATCGCGAGCTCGGCCTGCTCATGCTCAGCGCCGGCGTTTTCTGGGCGTCGCGACCGAGATGGTCATCGCATCCGGGGGCGGTTAATTCGGCGCGGCGGTGTTTTGCAGTCGCCGTTTGTGGCGAAGCCGTCAACCTAGAATCGTTGGTGTGCGCGTTCTGATCACCAACGACGACGGGATCCAGGCGACAGGGCTGAACGCCCTGCGCCAGGAGCTGATCGGGATCGATGGCGCTCGAGGTCCACGTGATCGCGCCGGACTCGAACCGGAGCGCGACGGCCCGCAGCATCACCACCCGCTCGCCGCTCTGGGTCGAGGAGATCCCCTTCGAGGACGGCATCGAGCGGCTTCGCCACCGACGGGACGCCCGGTCGACTGCGTGCGGTTCGCCGAGCTCGGCCTCGTCGGCGAGCGCCCCGAGCTGATCGTCTCGGGGATCAACCACGGCTCCAACCTCGGCGACGACATCACCTACTCCGGGCACGGTCGCCGCGGCGCGCTGGAGGGGATCGTCCTCGGCATCCCGGCGATCGCGCATCCCAGCAGTCCGCCGGCGGGGATGGACTCTCCGCTGGGGGCGCGACTTCGACTTCTCCGTTGCGGCTGCCTTCGCCGCCGCAGCTGGTGCGCCGCGTCGCCAGGACCTCTGCCGGCCGACACCCTGCTCAACGTCAACTGCCCCGCGCGGATCACCGAGCGGGAGTCGAGGTGACGCACCTCGGCAAGCGGCTCTACAACGACGAGATGAAGCTCGTCGACGAGGATCCGGACAGCGGGCGCCGTCAGGTACCAGATCTACGGCTTCGAGCCCTCGTTCGAGGACGAGGAGGGCTCTGACCTCTCGGCGATCGCGCGGGACCGGATCGCGGTCACGCCGGTCCACTTCGACCTCACCGACCGGCCGAGCCTCGACCGGCTGAAGAATGGGACTTCGCGGGAATG
>ERZ1370068.348-contig-10314_pt1 | contig 57097 bp, 88 predicted proteins | sample MGYA00561227_ERZ1370068 | MGnify/ENA primary metagenome ERZ1370068 (study PRJEB38410, sample SAMEA6850437) | metagenome | study: Metagenomic assessment of the ecological functions of the soil: analysis of the soil microbiota associated with the... | reverse complement strand
TGCCCTGCCGTTCAGTTACGTATTGCTAAACGACGGTCGATCAAACCTGGAAATGCGCACAGTTTCGCCATGTGAGGTGTCACTTACGGAATGGGTTGTCGGTTTCAGACACTTGCCATCGGGGCCACCGGTTAGCGGCAGCGATCAGGTCAGCTGCATACCGTTTCCGATTCTCTATCGGCCCAGCGCGAAAATGCCCGAGAAGTCGAAATTGCGTGACGCCGGCATTCTCGGAAAAATTACAAATTCAGCGTGCGGCGCAGGTCGTGTGCACCGGGTCAATGCGCCTCGTCCCAGTTCGCGCCCATGGCCCGCATCCACGACCAGCGGCGCACTGAGGCGTCGCCACGCCGGTCATCAGCCGCGGCAGATTCCTGCTGCACGCGGGCGCGACCTCTCGCCGCCATCCGGGACTTCGAGCGACCATCGTCGTGCACTACAATGTCAGCGATGAGACGCGTCGCCATTTGTCGCGCAGACAGCCGAGTCGTGCACGGCAAGCATCGCGAGAAGCTTGACCAGGTCCGCCGCCGTGCCTGCCATCCGCGCGTTGATCACGCCGCCGCGCTCGGCGCCGGCGGCGCGGGCCCCGCCGCCTTGATGTCGGGCAGCCATAGGCGCCGTCCGCATACCGTCTCGACGTAACCCTGCTCTGCGCCACGCGTCGCGCTGCGCTGCATGTACTCGGCGACGCCGGGATGGCGAGGCGAAATATTCGTCGATGAACTGCTGCGCGGCCGCGGCATCGATGTTGAGCTGCGTGGCGAGGCCAGAACGCGCCCATGCCGTAAGTCAAGCCGAAGTTCGACCGCCTTGATGTACGGCGCTGATCGCGCGTGACGTCGTCGGCCGGCACGCCGAAGATCTCACGCCGGCGGTCGCGCGATGGATGTCCTCCCGCCGCAAACGCCTTCAAGAGCGCCGGATCCCCGGACAAGATGTGCCATGATCCGCAACTCGATCTGCGAATAGTCAGCCATGATCAGCGATGTTGCCGGCTCCGCGATGAACGCCTCGCGAATCGCCGGCCTTCCCGGTGCGACACCGGAATGTTCTGCAGGTTCGGATCGGTCGTGCGAGCCGCCCGGTCACGGCGGTCGCCTGCGAGAACGTCGTATGTGCGCGGCCGGTGCGCGCGTTCGACCATCAGCGGCAGCATGTCCGTGTACGTCGACTTTGAAGCTCGAGCGGCGCGCGATGCTCGAGCAGGATCCTTCGGCAGCGTAGTTCGGCCGCCAATTCCTGCAGCGCTTCCTCGTCGGTCGACGGCTGGCCGGTCGCCGTCTTCCTGACGACCGGCAGCTTCATGCGCTCGAACAGTATTTCGCCCAGCTGTCGCGGCGAACCGAGGTTGAACGGCCCGCCGGCGGTCGCAAACGCCTGCTGCTCGAGACATCGAGCCGTTCGCCCGGCTCCGGCTTTGCCGGCGAGCATCTCTCCGAAGTCGATCGGCACGCCGTTGCGCTCCATCCGGAGCAGCACTTCGCGCACCGGGATCTCGATGTCGCGTACGATGCGCGTCGCGAGCGTGCGACGGCTGGAATACAGCGTGCGATGCAGCTGCAGCGGCGACGTCGGCATCCTCTGCCGAATATATTCGGTGCTTTCGGTCGACGCGCGACCTGCTCGAGGAATCCGCGCCGCGCCTTTGCCGGTGCATCGTCGGAGCTCGACGTCTTGAGATCGAATGCCGCCACGCAGATTGTCCATGTCGTGCGGCATGTGCGATTCAACACGTACGGTGGAGCAGCAGTGTCGTGCGCGACGACCGGCTAACGCAACGCCGTGATTGGCGAGCGCGTGCATGGTCATCTTCAAAGAAATCTGCCCGGCTTCTTGTGCTTATCGCTCCTGCAAGCCACGGGGCGAGCGCCGCGAGCGCGCGCGCGCGAGCTGTCCGGCGCGCCGCCATGGCGATCTGCGCCGCCGGGACGCAGCGCGCCCCACCGGCTCGATCCGACCGACATGCGCGATACGCCGCGACTTTGCGTCGGGTCGAGGCTCGTCGTCTCGTATCAGTTACGAACGCCCAGTCAATTCGGCACTGATCGTCGTCAGCCGGCGCGTAGCGCCCGCCTCGTCCTCTGACCGTTTCATAATGCTTTTTCGATTGCCGCCCGAGGCGTTGTCGGTGGTGCGGCGATGAGGCGCAGCCACCGCCTGCCGCGTCTGTCGTCGCGCGCGCGGCTTTCGCGGCAACCGCGCCTGCGGCGTCTGGCTCGCCGGGAACATCGCGCAGCCAGCTGCCCAATTCGAACCGCTCATTACATGGCGCGCGCCGTCGGCGTCGGCGGGGGCCGACCTTGAGATCCGGTCGGTCGCACCGTAGCAGCATTTGCAATCGCTGGTTTCACCGTGAGCATGCCGTGCAGCGCTGCGGCAGCCGCTGCCCGCGGGTTTTTCGCCGACGACGCCCGGGAATCTCCTGCGCGTGCGCGTACCCGACGCGTTATCGAGCTTAGCGCGAACTGCGCGAGCCGCCGCGGTCTGCGGACCGACCTTCGGCACGCCGGGCTACGTTGTCGACCGCATCGCCGGATCCAGCGTGAGAAGATCAAGCACTTGATCGCGCGCGCGCGCCGAACTTCGCCATCACGCCGGCTTCGCGTCCGGCGTTTCGTTGCTCATCGTGTTGGCAAGAGCGTGACGCCGAAGGGACGACGAGCTGCGCCAAGTCCCTGTCGCCCCTCGAGATGAGCGTTGCATTGTCTTGCTTTCGCCTGCGCGGCGGCGGCGTGCCGATCGTCACCGTCGGCCTCGACGCCGTCGATCATCAACAGCGGCCAGCCGTTTGCCCGCACCAGTTCGTGCAGCGCTGGAATCTGCAGCACGAGGTCGTCGGGCATCGACGGACGGTTCGCTGCTTAGTATTCCGGAATACCAATCGTCGCGAAACGTCTTGCCCGGCGCGTGCCGCCACGACGGCGGCGAAGTAGGCCGGCTACCGTCAGGACCATTCAGCGGCTGAAGCATCGAAAGCACGTACCACGCCTGCAACGCGCGGTCGGCACCTCTCGATGACCGCGGAGATCCGGCAGCGCGCGGAAGGCGCGATGCAGATTGACGAACATCCACGAGGACCTGCGCGTAGGCACTGCTGCCTGCAGACAACGACAAGATTCCGGAGTTGATCGACCGCGCAGCGCATACCTCCACCCAGCGGACGGAGGCGTGGCGGGTGTTGGGGGACAAGCAGAGTTCCGATCGCTGCGCCGGCGACTGCGCGGCATACGGCCCGCGGTGCTGACATCGTTTGGCGGCACGCGAGGATCAAGCCAGCACCCGCATCACGACAGAAGACGCAGCGTCGATCGCCCGCAACTGTCGGACGCCGAAGCTTCTCAGGTGATCTCGGGCGGCGGGCCTGGATTGATGGAGGCCGCGAACCGGGGCGCGCACCGGGACGCTCTGCCGGCGATCGGAGCACCAACATCCATGTTACACGCCGCAAAGAGCCAGGCGGCAATCATATCGGACATCGGCGGTATCAACTTCCGCTATTTTCGCCCGCAAGATGATGTTCGTGCTTGCTTTGCCTCCGCATACGTCGTATTGCCGGCGGCTTCGGCGCGCTGGAACCGACGACGGAAGTGCCTGACCCCAGCCGTACAGACGGGCAGAGCCGCCGCATTTCCGAATCTCTTAATCTGGTCCGGTGCGCCGTTCTGGGAAGGCTTACGCTCGGTTCGCCTGCCGACGAGCTGGTCCGGCGAGGACATGATCGGAAAAAGGACCTCGGTCTGGTTCGCGTCATCCCTGACGCAGTCCCGCCGCGATCGTCGAGCGATTTTTCCATTTCTACCACAGTCGCCTGGCCAGCCGCACGCTCGCGGGACAGGAGAGAAGCTGAACGGAGCCTCTGGCTAAGCCCGTACGGAGACGGTGCGACCCCGCCATCGCTGTCCAACGGACGCGCCGCCGCCTAGCGATGTGCGTACCCGCAGCCCCGTCAGTGGGGGTTTCCGTACAAGCCCAGCGAACCTCGCGGCTGTCTCTTTGAATGGCGACGTCATCGGAGCTGTCCTCATGTCGCTTGCGCGTTCGGCATTGGTCACCGTCGCCGCCGTGATCGTGGCGGCGGCGGCCGGCTCGCGCGCCGCCGCCACCGCCCCTGCCTGACGCCACGCCCGCACACCGTCGCGCCGCCGCCGTACCGCCCGACATCGCCGGCGATCCTCGAGCCGAGCCCGATGGTCACGGTCGTCCGCGCGAGGACATCGTGATCCAGGAAGTGCGCGTCAAAGGCGCTGTACGCTTCATCAAGGTCACTGAGGGCGGCCGCCCGTATTTTTCTCGTTCCCGACGCCAGCGAGCACGCATTCATCCGCCGCGGCAACCCACGACATCGCGCTCAAGGTTCCAATGTGGGTGTTGTTCTCGTTCATCGAGCTGATCGTTCCGATTTTGTTGCAGAGGCCGGCGCGACTGGCGCGCCGCGTTTGTTCGTGTCCGTTTATACGACCGTCACGCCCGAAGAGCTCGACGCTTGGCTCACCGCCACACGATCGGTAGCTTGGTCGAGCAGGCGCCGATCGCGGCCGGCATCGAGAACACGAACTACTTCGTGACGACGGAGCGAGGACTGACGTGCTGACGCTGTATGAGCGCCTGCCGGCGGACGAGCTGCCGTTCTACTTGAACCTGATGGCGCATCTCGCCAAGGCCGGCGCCAAAGTGCCTGCGCCGGAGCGCGACCGCACCGGCGCGCTCTTCTCGCTATTGAACGGCAAGCCGGCCGGACTCGTCGAGCGAATCGACGGCGTTTCGGTGCGCCATCCGACGTTCGATCACTGCGCCGCGGTCGGCGCCGCGTTGGCCGAGCTGCATGTCGCGTCGCAAACCTATCGCCCGCGCCTCACCAATCGCCGCGGGCAGTGTGGTGGCGTCAGATGGCGCGCGTCGTGCAGCCGTTCCTGACGCTCGAGCAGAAGGACTGCTCGCCGGCGAAGTCAAATTCAGACCGGATTCGGTAAGGGCAAGCTCCCCAGAGGGGGCGATTCACGGCGATCTCTTTTGCAACAACGTACTCTTCCATGATGGACGCGTAGCCGGGATCATCGACTTCGGATTCGCCGCCACCGATTTCTTCGCCTACGATCTCGCGATCCACCGTCAACGACTGGTGCCTCGCCGGAAATCCCGACTGCGCGCTCGATCCCATGCGTGTGGCGGCGCTGACCCGGCGCGTATCACGCAGTGCGTCCGTTGAACGACGACGAGCGTGCGCAATGGCCGGCGCTCCTCGCGCGGCTGCGCTCCGCTTCTGGGTGTCGCGCCTGCACGATCTCCATCTGCCGCGTCAAGGCGAGCTCACGCATGCACGATCCGTCCGAGTACGAGCGGATCCTGCGTGATCGCGCTGCATCTTCTCGCGCTTCCCGATCTCGAATGAGCGTACCCGCCCACGGCATCGCGTACACGCGCCATCCGGCGGCGCGCGGAACGGCGTGGCTCAAGGACAGCTACGCGCTGTTTCGCAGGGCGCGCCTCGCCTGGATCATGCTGCTGTTCACCTATTACGGCGTGTTGGTGTTCGCCGACTTCGTTCCATTCATCGGCAGGCTCTTCGCGCTGATACTGAAGCCGGTGTCGCCGTCGGCTTCCTGGCAGCGGCGATGGACCTACAAGAGCGCGGCGGCCGTGTGGAAGTCCGTGCGTTGTTTCAGGGCTTCCGCTCGAACGTTTGGCGGGCGCTCGTCGCATTGGGCGTCGTATTCGTGGCCGGGATGACGGCGGCGATCGCGGCAACCGCCGCCATCGACGGCGGTAAAGCTCTTCGACGTCGTCGACCAATCCACGCCGCAAGATCTCGATCAGGACGCGGCGGCGAAGCGCCTGTCGGACACGTTGTCGGATCCGCAGGTGCAGCTCGGCATGTTGTTCGCCGCGGCTGTGCGCAATCCCACGCTGCTCGCTCGCGCTTGGTGGGCGCCAGCGCTCGTAGGTCTTCCAGGACGCCAGCGCGCCGACGGCACTGTTGGCGAGCCTCCGCGCTGCGCTCACCAACTGAAGCCGATCGTCCGCTACGGGTTGGCGGTGTTTTCTTCGGCGGCGTATTGCCGGCGCTCGTCGGCGCGGTGCTGTGCCGGTCGCGGTTCCGGCGCCGATCGGACGCGCACTGGCGCTCGCGGTGATGCTGCCGTACGCCTTCTGCTTCGTCGCGACGCTGCAGTATCTGCGACTACGTGAGCTATCGCGACGTGTTCCACTCCGGAGAGACGCTCGCGCCGATTGCCGGCGAAGCGGCGCCAGACGCAACCCGTTAGCCGGCCTGAGCGCAGCTCTGCGCATCACGCACCGGGTGCCCACAACCGCTTTCGGAAGTGCTCACGCCAGGCGGCGGGCAGCGACGGATGATCGCTCGCATTTTCCAGAAGCTGTTGATTCGCGGAATCCGCCGCGTACAACGTGACCACGTCCGCGACCGTCAGCCGCCTTTCGCTCGCGCGAGCCGCTCGATAGCATCTCCGGCACCTACCTCGCCTTCTCGCTCCACGGCGAGATAGAACCCGCTGCGGCGGCTCTGGAGGAAATCGCTTGACCATGTCGGGGTGCCCGAAGCGGATCCGCCAGCTTGTAGCAGGGCATGCGCGGCTGCGTGACAACGAGTTCCCGCTAGTGCCGACACGGTAGCGGTCGCCAATCCAGACCTCATCCTCCAGCAGCCCCTCCGTGGTGAAGTTCTCCCCAGAATGCGCCCCAAGCCAATTCCGCATCCGGCAGTTCGCGACGCCAAAGTCGTAGTGCTCCGCCGGGTACGCGTACACGGCTTTCTCCGGGTCCGCCGTGAACCGACAGATCCGATTGCTGGTCACCTCGACGTTGCCGCGCGCGACGTGCACGCGGCCTGATACCGGCGTCTTGAAGATGGACGTCTCGACACTGCGCCCACGCCATTGCACGTCCCGAGGTTTTCCGACGCTGATCGCCACAAGCTTCATAGAGGACTCCTGCGAGCGGAACAATGCAATGCCGAGTTATCCGCCCCGTTCGAAGACCCGCCGGTTGGAGCCCGCGTTGAACCCGGGTTAGACGTCATCTTCGCGTCTACCGTTGTGTAGGGGCATGGTTTTGATCGCGGCTGCGAACCGAGCATGATTTTCCGAGTCAACCGGACCTATGCCGGACCTGTCACTCGCGGGGTCCTTACCAGGAAGTTATCGCCTTTCAGTTCTTCGACGGTCTGATGGGTCTTGGAACAAATCCGCCGCCGCAGTTCGGGCATACGTTTTCCAAGACGTTTTCGACGCACGTCGCGCAAAATGTGCACTCGTAGGTGCGAGATACGCGCTTCCAAGTGAGTTGGGAAGCAACGCCTTGTTGCAATTCTCACAAGTCGGTCTGAGTTCGAGCATGAGGCTCCCTTCACCTCGGTGACGGCTACGAAACCAATTTAGCCGGCTCCACCGGCCCGGCCGAAGGCCCGCCTGTTGCGGTCCACGTCGGACGGCGAGTTAAGCGTCGCTGGCATTCAGTCAAGGTACTTCCATGTGGACGCACCGTCGAGCAGACGGATACGGACGGACCCAACTGAACTGGGCTCAAAGTTGCGCGCGTTGACTTCGATTCTGCTGCCTTCCTCTGGACGCACTGGCTCCCAGTGCGTGATGCAACCACACGTGCCGCACCCTGACGAACCTCAGAGACTTGTCACCCCAAGAGTATTCGCTGGTGGCGCCTGGCGCGCGAATGATCCGCACCTCGGATGCTTTGTAGTACGCCCATAGCGTGCCGTAGCGACGGCAGATTGAGCAGTTGCAGTTCGTCAGGCTGCGTGGTCTGCGCGGCACTTCAACGCGAACAGCTCCGCAGTGGCAACTGGCATGGCGAGCATGCGGCGCGCTCCTTGACGCTGCTCAGATTAAGCCGGATCGAGCTTCGCATATTCCAGCGCGAGCCACTTGACGCCGGCGTCGCGGAAGTTCACTTGGACACGCGCGTCGTCGTCCGCGTCCCTCGGCGTCGATGATGATGCCGAAGCCGAACTTGCGCGGCATGCTTGACGCTCTGCCCGACGCGCCACGCGGGCGCGCGGCGGCAGCCGCCTGCGGCGCGCGGCGGCATCGCGTCCCACTCGGCCGTCGTCGAACATCCATGCCGCGTCGACGCGGCGGCGACAGCCATTCGCATGAGATCTCGCGCGGGATCTCGTCCAGGAAGCGCGACGGAATGTTGTAACGCGTCTGGCCGTGCAGCATCCGGCTTTGCGCGTGCGTGAAATCGACGCCGCCGGCGCGCGCGCGTGACCGCGACGTACATCAGCCTCCGCTCCTCTCGAGCGCCGTCCAGCTCGTTGCATGCTGTTCTCGTGCGGAAACAGCCCTCTGCCAGGCCGGTGACGAACACCGTGTGGAACTCGAGGCCCTTCGGCCGAGTGCACGGTCATCAGTTGCAGCGCGCGGCCTGCTTCGGCGGCCTGCGTATCGCCGGCCTCGAGCGCAGCGCGTGCGCGAGGAACGCGGTGAGCGGGTCGGTCGCGCCTTCGGCCGCGGGATCGCCGGCGGCGACGCCGTCGTGCCAGGTGGCCCAGCATCGGCGCGTCGATCGGCCGAGATCGCGCTTCGCGCACGAAGCCATCCGCGGCGCTGACGAGCTCCTCGAGATTTTCGATTCGCTCCTGACCACTCTTTTTCCTGACGGTAGTGCGCGAGCGAGGCCAGATGCTTCGATGACATGGTCGACCGCCTCCGGCAAGCGGAGCGCCTGCGGTCGCGTCGCGCATACTCCTCGATCGAGCTTGACGAAGCACCGCGAGCGCCGCGCCGGTCTTGCCGGTAACCGCGCCTGCGCACGCCGCCTGCCACAGGCTCGTGCCCGTGCCCCGCGCGCGCGATCCTGCAGCTGTCTCGAGCGTGCGCGCGCCGATCCCGCGCGGCGGAAAATTGACGACGCGCAGGAACGCGCCGTCGTCGTCCGGCGCCGCGAGGAGACGCAGATAGGCGAGCGCGTGCTTGACCTCGGCGCGCTCGAAAAAGCGCATGCCGCCGTAGACGCGATACGGCAGTGCCGGCGTTGAACAGCGCGTGCTCGAGCACGCGCGACTGCGCGTTGCTGCGGTAGAGCAGCGCGATCTCCGTCCAGCGCGACGCCGTCGGCTCGACGAGTCCTTGCACGACGTCGACGATGAACGCCGCCTCGTCGAGATCGGACGGCGCTGCGAACGCGCGCACCGGCTCGCCCTGCGCCGTCGCTCGGTCCACAGGTTCTTGCCCAGCCGCGCCTGGTTGTTGCGTGATCAGCGCGTTCGCCGCGTCGAGGATGCGGCCGTGCGAGCGGTAAGTTCTGCTCGAGCTTGATCAGCGTCACCGGGCTGCTCCGGCGTCGCGAAATCGCGCTCGAAGTGCTGCATGTTGGCGACGTTGGCGCCGCGGAACGCGTAGATCGACTGGTCGTCGTCGCCGACGGCGAACACCGCGGTGTTCGGTCCGGCGAAGCAGGCGCAGCCATTTGTACTGCAGCACGTTGCGTGTCCTGGAACTCGTCGACCAGCAGGTGCGAGAAAGCGGCGCTGGTAGTGCTCGCGCATGCTCGTCGTGCGCGCCAGCAGCTCGGTAGCTGCGCAGCAGGAGCTCGGCGAAATCGACGACGCCTTCGCGCTGGCACATCGCCTCGTAGAGCGCGTAGTGCTCGACCTGCCGCGCGCGTGAAGTCGTCGCCCGCCTCGACCATGTTCGGGCGCAGGCCCTCTTCCTTCGCGCTCGCGATGAACGCACTGCAGCTGCCGCGGCGGAAAGCGATCGTCGTCGATGTTGTGCGCGCGGTAGAGCCGCTTGATCAGCGCGAGCTGGTCCTGCGTGTCCGATGATCTGGAACAGCTGCGGCAGGTTGGCGTCGCGGTAGTGCGCGCGCAGCATCCGGTTGCACAGGCCGTGGAACGTGCCGACCCACATGCCGCGCGTGTTCACCGGCGTCAGCGCGGACAGCCGGATCAGCATCTCCTTCGCCGCCTTGTTGGTGAACGTGACGGCGAGGATCGACAGCGGGCTCGCCTGCCCGGTCGCGAGCAGCCACGCGATGCGCGTCGTCAGCACGCGCGTCTTGCCGCTGCCCGCGCCGGCGAGGATCAGCGCCGACGCGTGCGGCAGCGTGACGGCGGCGAGCTGCTCGGGATTGAGGTTGGCGAGAAGCGGTGTGCGCATGATGCGGAGATCGGCAACCGCGCATGATAGCCGAGCGTCGCAGGCGCATGATCCGCGACACTGCGACGCCGCCGCGCTCGACGCGCGACTGCTATAATCGCCGCGCTCGCCGACATCCCCGATGCCGAGCGCCCCGCGACTCGCCGCCCCGCCCGCGAACTCGGCGACGATGCGCGCGTTCGTCCACTGGATCCGCGCGGCGGCGCCCTACGTCCACGCGTTTCGCGGCAAGACGTTCGTCATCGCGTTCGGCGGCGAGGTCGTCGCCGACGACGTCGTTCCTCGGCATCGTCCACGACCTCAACCTGCTGCACAGCCTCGGCATCCAGCTGGTCGTCGTCCACGGCTGCCGGCCGCAGATCGAGGCGATCCTGAAGCAGCAGGACATCCCGAGCCGCTACGCGCACGGCGTGCGCGTCACCGACGCCGACGACGATGGACTGCGTGCTCGAAGCAGCGGGCCAGGTGCCGCGCGCGCATCGAGGCGCTGCTCTCGCTCGGCCTCGCCAACTCGCCGATGGCCGGCGCGCGCAATCGCGTGTCGAGCGGCAACTACCTCACGGCCAAGCCGATGGGCGTGCGTCGACGGCGTCGACATGCAGTTGACCGGCGAAGTGCGCCGCATCGACACCGAGGCGATCCAGCAGCGGCTCGACGACGGCGACATCGTGCTGATTTCGCCGATCGGCTACTCGCCCACCGGCGAGATCTTCAATCTCACGCGTCGAGGAAGTGGCGACGCAGGTCGCCGTGCGGCTGAGCGCGCGTCAAGCTCATCTTCCTGATGGACACCGACGGCGTGCGCAACGGCCGGCGGCAGCTGCTGACCGACCTGTCGACGCGCGACGCCGAGGCGCTGCTCGCGCAGCCGCGCCAAGCTCGCCGCCGACGTCCGCATCTACCTGCCTGCGGCGATCCGCGCCTGCGACAACGGCGTCAAGCGCGCGCACCTCATCAGCCGCCATCACGACGGCGCGCTGCTGCTCGAGCTCTTCACGCGCGACGGCGTCGGCACGATGGTCGCTGCGACGCGCGCTCGCCCACATCCGCAGCGCGACGATCGACGACGTCGGCGGCATCCTGGCGCATCATCGAGCCGCTCGAGGAGCAAGGCGTGCTCGTGCGCCGCTCGCGCGAGCGGCTGGAGAGCGAGATCGAGCGCTTTGTCGTCGCCGAGTACGACAACCACATCATCGGCTGCGCGGCGCTCTATGCGTTTCCCGACGAGCAGCGTCGGCGAGCTCGCGGCGCTCGCCGTGCATCCGGATTTCCGGCGCGAAGGCTACGGCGAGGCGCTGATGCAGGAAATCGAGCAGCGCGCGCGCAAGCTGCAGCTGACGCGAGCTCTTCGTGCTGACGACGCAGACCGTCGCACTGGTTCCTGGAGCGCGGCTTCCGGACGGCGACGATCGCCGATCTGCCGCAGCAGAAGCAGGCGCTCTACAATTACCAGCGCAAGTCGCAGGTTTACGCGCAAGGACGCTTTAGAAGCGGATTCCGCGATGGAGAAAACATGTCGCGACGAATGGTCAACTGCGTGAAGCTCGGCCGCGAGGCCGAAGGGCTCGATTTTCCGCCCTATCCCGGGCGAGCTCGGCAAGCGCATCTACGAGAACGTCTCGAAGGAGGCGTGGCAGCAGTGGCTCAAGCACCAGACGATGCTCGTCAACGAGAATCGGCTGTCGCTGGCCGACGCGCGGGCGCGCAAGTGGCTCGCCGAACAAATGGAAAAGCATTTCTTCGGAGCCGGAGCAGAAATGCCATCCGGTTACGTTCCCCCTGATAAGACCTGAATGCACGTGTCATCGGGCGACGAGCATAGTGAACCGACATCGTCACGACGCGAGGAAAAGCGATTGGGCATAATCTCTCGAGAATGTGCTCACCTCACCGGCCGTGGTCATCAGCGCGTGCGTTGTCTCTTTGCCATAAGTGGCTATCTGTGAGTACCTGAGCCCTGAGCGCCCAGTGGCCTTACGCTGCTGGCGCGATATTGGTAGTGTGCATTGCGACGGACATATGCGCCGCTTCGCCCAGTGGCGATGGGGCGGATCCAGCGTCGCAGGACGGCGCGAGGCAAGTTCCACGCAGGCCATCATTTCTTTCCGGATTGCTCTTTGGCAATCGCGCTCGGCGGCGCGTTATTTGCGGCTATGGGCTGGACTGTCGGATTCGCTATCGACCGGAAGCCATGGAACTGCAGCTCAGTCGACGTTATTGCTTGCAGATACAGGTCCTCCCGCCGGGCGTGGTCCACCACCGGCCCGTTGCGGCACGGAGCTGCGGATCGCTAAATCGATAGTCGTAGAGGACAGCCCGGACATATTTCGGGGGATGGTCGGGGAACGGATTGGAGGCCAATAACGCCACCACGGCAGCGCCGTTCTCAAGTAGCCGACGGACGAAGTTGAGGAACCACCACTGCTGGCGGATATCCCCCAACGCGGCAAACCACATCTGCCAGTCGAGACGGGGCTGGTGAGGGATGTTCCACGGCAGGCGCGCGCGAGTTCGCCCGGCTAGCAGCGAAAATCGTATTCACGCCAAATCTGTCCGTCATCCGAACCCTCGACGACAATCTCCGGGCGCGCGGTCGTCATGTTCGCAAAGAGGCCGTACGGGTTGACGATCAGCAACGGGCCGACGGCGCGACTCATCCTGCCGATCACTGGAAGCTCGCTCGGCGCGAAGAGCTGCCAGGATTCGGCGCGGATTCCGATCGGCACTGACGGATCATCGCGATCGCTGTCGCGACTGCCGCGGCCGCGCGGTCGGGCCAAGCGCTCGATGATCGGTGACCAGCCGCGTGGGGAGAACGCGCCGGATCGCCGCGTCATCGAAAAAGAAAGACGCATAGCAGAAGGGTCAGCAAATTGAAGAAATTGTAGTTGCCGGTGAGCATGATCAGCCAGCTGAAGACCGATCACGCACCACGCTGCCGTCATGGCGCAGACGTCGCGGAGCGAAGATCAGGAACACGAGCCCAACTTCGACGATGAGAGCTGCGGCCGTCGCGCCTTCCAGGACCAAAGCGCGGTAGGTGTGCCGCGTACCACCCAAGCGACGTCGGTAGGGGCTGCGTCTCGAAGTGGTACTCGAGCGCGGTGAGGTCACGCCATGTCGGATCGCCGGAGACCAGCTTCGCGGCGCCGGCCATGAACATAACGTTGAAAGACCAACCAACGGGAGCCAGCCAAACCACGATACGCCGCGAACCACCAGGAAGAAAGATCGCCAGAAGCCCGATTCCAGAAGCAGCGAGACCCGCAACTGGAATGTCATGAACTCCTGCCCGGCATGCGTGTACGAGAGATACAGGGCAAATAGCCCCACCAACGCCAGGGCGGTTAGCGATTCCCCACTGTGACGAGCACGGCGAGTGCCATGCCCACCAGCGTGCCCGCAGTCAAGACCGAGTCAGCGTTTCTGGCGTTCAGCCAGAACAGCGTGGGGACGGCGTAGTAGGCGTCGCTGCCCAAACGCTCGTACACCCACCGCAGGTAGGGTTCAAGCGGCGGGATTCCGCCGCTACCCACGAGGCCCAGGATTTGCACATACGGTGAAGCAAAGGCGGCGGGAAATAGATGACGCCCAGCCCAAGCGCAGGGAATAAGAAGCTCCGCCAACCTGGTACCGAGCCGGCTCGAAAGCGAGGCCCCACAGGATCTCGGTCAGCGTGTTCAGTAGATCGCGGCGGCGAGAGAGAGCGTCGTGCGCCCATTCTGGCGGCCGGCGCCCGAGACCCGGCACATGAGCGTAGAACCACCACCACGCGCGTCGTCCGGGTGCATAGCGCAAGACCCGGATACGTCGCAGCCGCTGCCCGCGTACCGCTCACCATCGGGCTCGATGAGCTGAATCGCGCGCCGAAAGTCACCGAGCGGGATCGAGGGATAGTCTTGCGCAGCGTCTTGGTAGGCGCGGTAATCCACCTGACCGCGCGTCAGACGTTCCCAATATTCGACCCAGTACCTGCAGATGCCGCAGTCGCCGTCGTAGATCAGCGTGGGGCGCGGGCCAGACGGCGTCATCGGAGATGGCCTTCTAGTGCGAGTCGCGCGGGCCTGACACCCAATCGAGTCCTGCACGGCTCGACGCGCAAACCCGCGTCAGCGTCGATGATCTCATCGCTGCGTTGATCCGGTGGCATCGCGGTCACAGCGCTGCGGCAAACGTCGATAGAGCGCGCCAATGGCTTCGCCATTCGCGCCGGCGAGTGGGCATCGAGGTCGGCATCGGCGGCCTGGTGCGTGCGCATTCCTGCCTCGAGGAAATCGGATCGACTTCATCCGCGCGCTCTTCTGAGCTCAGCAGCCTAATATCGAGACGTCGCGCGATCCGCTGCAAAGACGCCGCGCCAATCGCCGAGAAGCTCCGCGCGTAGCGCACGTGCACGACGTCGGCACCGCTGGCGTCGGCGAGACGATTCGACGCGCCGCATATAGGTGAGCCATAGAGAGTCCGTCGGCGACGGCCATATCGCCCTGTGTCTCGAAAGGCGAGCCTGCGCACCTCGAGCGGATGGCGCACCACCACGACGTAACCGGGGCGATATCCGCTTTGCTTCAACGTCCGATGCCATAGCGGCGCCAGCACGCTGCATCCGCGGATCTTTCGATCAAAATGAGCGGCGCGTCTCCGTACTCGGTCTGCCAAGCATTTCGCGCGTATTGATAGGAATTCTCTCGACGAGCGGCCCCGCCTTCGGCAGCTCGAAGTCGGCGCTGATGCCAATCCGCCCCCAGATGCTCCATCAGTCGCGCGTCGATCTCGGCGACCGCTTCGGCCTCCAGAAGCCCTTGGGATTGATCCCCAGCCTCGCCGCGCTAATTCCCTCCGGCAGCGAAGCGCCACGACAGGCTGAGCGCGCGCGCGACCGCCGAAGTCCCGCTTCGATACACGCCGAGGACCACCAGCGCCACCCATCGTCGCCTCGCTCCGACGCCGCCCGATCGTGGCTGATGCGGCGCCGGCGCGCCGGCGAGGCGTGCGCGCCAATCGGCTGCGAGCGCTCGAAGCACCGGGACCGGAATGCGATCGCCATGTCCGGCACGAAGCTCCGAACGAAGCAGCATCTCGCGATTGCCGGGGAATTGCGGACAAAACTCGTTCTGCCGCCTGCCGCATCACCGTTCAACGCGCCCGCGACAAGCTTCCGCCGTCCTGCGATCGGTCGCTCCGGGCGCCGCCACGGCGCGAATGCGATCGCGATCCTGCCCGCCATGGAAATAGAGATGCCGAGCGACAGGTACCGGTTCCACCGCCTCGGCAGCGCGAACGCAGAAATCCCAGCCCCGGTGGCGCGTGGGATGTCGCGGAAGCCGCCGACTTTGGAAAAAGATCCCGATCGACGAAGAGATTGCCGCTCGGCCCGATGACATCGCGGGCAAGGAGAGTGAAGCTCACCGGGTCGTGAGAGAGAAAATCGCGCGGCTGCACAGGCCCGCCGGCCTTATGATCGCTGGCATCGGCGCTGCTGGCTAAGTCACCGGCGAACGTGACTTGCGAGAAGCCCCACAGCGGCGTCGCACGCGCGGATCTGCCCGACCATCTGTTCGACGCGATCCCGCGCGAACCAACCGTCGGCGTGAAGGAATGCAAGGTGGGTAGCGCCCGGTAGCGCTTGCCGCGCCGTGGTTCGCCGCCTGCGCCGCGCCCCAGGTAAGCTCGCACCGGAAGAAGCCGCGCGGTACGTGCGAAGCCGGCTAGGCACTCGGTGACCGCCACCGCAGTGCCGTCGGTCGAGCCGTCATCGACAACGACCAGCTCGATGTCCGCATGAGTTTGGGCCGCGACCGACGCGGATCGCGCGCGCGACCGAACTCGCTTCGTGCTGTATACGGGCAGCGCAACAGCCGACGCGAGCCGCGATTACCGGGCCGCTTCGAGCGCGCGCTTGGCGAATACCGTAAGAGGCGACGAGCGCTTCCTGACGTGCGTTAGATTGCGGCGACAGCAGAGCTTGGCGAGCACGAGTCCGGAAGCCTTTCCAGCGGAGGATCGCGTCAGTTCCGGCCGGTTCGCTCCGCGCAGCGTCCCACAATAGGTCGAGAGCCTCTCGGTAGCGCCTTCGCTCGAACCGCACGACGCCAAGCATGTGCAGCGATTCGACGTCGTCGGCGTTGACTTCGAGCGCGCGGCGATACAGTTCCTCGGCACGCCGGAGCGATCCCGGTTTATGCGCCGCAAGCGCCTCGAAGTGCAGTGCGTGCTCGGCATGGCCGATTCCATCCGAGCCGACGAGCGGTCGCTTGAAGCGCTTTGCCGCCGCCGCAGGCGCACAGTTCGTTGCGACTCTGTTGACACCCCGCCTGGCGGCGCGACGTTAGCGGGAGTGATCATCGCGAATTCTGCTGCGTACATTTGCGGCCGATTCTACCCGTCTCCGGGGCTGCCGGCTCGTGTGAAGGGAATTGACGACCTGTCCGACGTGGTGACTGCGCCGGCGGCTCCGGCGGACGTGATCTTGACAAGAGCGGTCATGCGATCCGATAAGATGGTCCGTTCAACCCGTACAGAAACTACCCTTTGGTCGGGGCCATGGACTCGCCTGCAATCAGTCGCTACCCGGTGCCCAAGCTCGAAGACCTGCCCGGACGACATCCGCGCGCGGATTCTCGAAGTGCAGGAAAAGGCGGGCTTCGTTCCCAACGTTTTCCTGACGCTGGCCCATCGCCCGGACGAGTTCCGCGCGTTCTTCGCGTACCACGACGCGCTGATGCTGAAAGACGGCGGCCTGAGCGAAGGCCGAGCGCGAGATGATCGTCGTTGCGACGTCGGGCGCCAACGACTGCCTCTATTGCATCGTCGCGCACGGCGCGATCCTGCGCATCTATGCCAAGAATCCGCTGCGTCGCCGACCAGGTCGCGGTCAACTATCGCAAGGCCGACATCACGCCGCGGCAGAAGGCGATGCTCGACGTTCGCGCTCGAAGGTCGCGCTGCGCAGTCGGTCGAGATCGACGACGACGACTTCGCCGCGCTGCGCGGCGCATGGATTCTCCGACGAGGACATCTGGGACATCGGCGGCGATCGCCGCGTTTTTCGCGCTGTCGAACCGGATGGCGAACTTGATCGCATGCGCCCGAACGACGAGTTCTACCTGCTGGGCCGCGTGCCGAAAAATCCGTAGACCTGCTGGGTGGCCGGCCACCGAACGGACATGCTCCGCATCGACATTCCCGGGCGACGCGCCGCTCGAACTGGAGCATGTCAGTTTGCGACTAGCAACAGGACGCTCGCCCGCGACGGTCGCCTGCTCCCCGGCGTGCACGACCGCCTGGCGGCGATCTGTCGCCAGCAACTCACAGTCCACGTCGTCACCGCCGACACATCTCGGCACCGCGCGCGCGGGACTCGTCCGCCGTCGAGGAGTGCGCCTGACGGTGCTCGCCTCCGGAAATCAGGTCGCCGCGAAGGCGGCCTATGTGGGCTGAATGCGGCGCGTCGCGCACGGTCGCGATCGGCAATGGGCAAAACGATTGCGACATGCTCAAAGCCGCGCGGCTGTCGATCGCCGTGCTGGGCGATGGGGGACCGCTGCGGCGGCGCTCGGCGCGGCGAGGCGTTATCGCGCGCGACATCCGGATCGCGCTCGACTCTCCTTCTGAATCCGCAGCGTCTGGTGGCGACGTTGCGACGCTGACGCGCGATCGTCGCCGGGGTCGAAAGCATGGGCCGGTGCGGCGATGAATCTCCGCCGACAACGACGACGCCGTCGACCAGCGTATGGCGCACCCGTCCGGGCAGTTCGAGCCCGAGGAATGGCGTGTTCTTCCCTCGGCTCTTGAGTGACGCGGGCTCGACCGTCCAATGAGCTGCGGGATCGAAGATGCACGATGTCCGCCGGATGACCGATCGCCAGAGCGTTCCGGCGTCGATGTCCGGAGGCAGCATGGCAGGCGCGCGGGTAATTTTGGCGAGCGCGGCGGGAAGGCCCACGCGCTCCTCTGCGGCCCATTTGAGCGTGAGCGGCAGCAAGAGCTCGAGCCCGGTCGCGCCCGGCTCCGCTTCGCCGAACGGCAGCTGCTTGCGCGTCGTCGTCGACGGGCGCGTGATCGGAGCACACGAGGTCGATCGTGCCGTCGGCGAGCCCGGCGCGCAGCGCCGCGCGATCGCGCGTGCCGCGCAGCGGCGGGATCAGCCGGCACTGCGCGTCGAACCAGCCGATGTCGACGTCGCAGAGATGCAGGTGGTGGACGCCGACGTCGCAGGTCACCGGCAGCCCTCGCGCTTGGCGGCGCGCACCATCGCGACGCCGTCGGCCGGTCGACAGCCGGCACAGGTGAACGCTGCACGCCGGTGACGCGGACGAGCGCGAAGATCGTCGCGAGCGCGATCGTCTCGGCGGCAGGTGGAATCGCCGGCGAGACCGAGGCGCGTCGCGACCTCGCCGTCGTGCGCGACGCCGCCCTTGCGCGAGATAGCGGATCCTGCGGGCGCAGCCACGACGCGATGGCCGAAGGTCGCCGCGTACTGCATCGCGCGCAGCAGCACGCCGGTGTCGGTGAGCGGCGCTTCGGCCTGCGAGAACGCGACGCAGCCGGCTTCGGTGAGCTCGCCCATCTCGGTGAGCTCGAGCGCCCTGCAGGCCGACCGTCAGCGCGCCGATCGGATAGACGTGCGCCAGATCGAGCGAGCGCGCGCGGTACTTCAGCATCTCGACCAGGCCCGGCTCGTCGAGCGGCGGATCGGTATCCGGCGGACACGGCGAGGCTCGTGACGCCGCCCGCGACCGCCGCGTCGCATCTCCGACTCGAGCGTCGCCTTGTACTCGAACCCCGGCTCGCGCAGCCGCGCGGACAGATCGATCGAGGCCCGGGCAGACGACGAGGCCGCGTCGCATCGATCGTGCGGTTGGCGCTGCCAGCCGGCCGGCGCCGCGCCGATCGCCGCGACGTCGTCCCGCGGCGACGATAGAGCGACGTCACGCGGTCGACGCCGTTCCGCGGGTCGATCACGCGGCCGTTGCGGATCTCGATCTTCATGTCCGGATGCGTCGTCCGAGCGCCGTTCATCAGCCCGCCAGGATGCTCATCACCGCCATGCGCACGGCGATGCCGAACGTCACCTGCGGCAGGATCACGCTGACGCGTCGCCGTCGGCCACCGCGGAATCGATCTCGACGCCGCGGTTCATCGGCCCCGGATGCATGACGATCGCGTCGGGCTTCGCGAGCGCGAGCTTCTCCGGCGTGAGGCCGTAATGCTTGAAGTATTCGCCGGCCGACGGCAGCAGCGCGCCCTTCATCCGCTCGTTCTGCAGCCGCAGCATCACGACGACGTCGCAGCCCGCGAGTCCCTGCGCGCATGTCGTGGTGGACCCTGCACGCCCAGCGCCTCGACACGCGCGTGGGCAGCAGCGTCTTCGGGCCGATCGCGCGCACTTCCGGCGTGCCGAGCGTCGTGAGCGCCGTGGATCAGCGAGCGCGCGACGCGCGAATGCAGCACGTCGCCGACGATCGCGACCGTCAGCTTGCGGAAGTCCTTCTTGTAGTGGCGGATCGTGAAGAGGTCGAGCAGGCCCTGCGTCGGATGCGCGTGGCGGCCGTCGCCGGCGTTGACCACGTGGACGTGCGCCGCCGGTGCGATCGAGGTGCGCGGCGATCAGGTGCGGCGCGCCCGACTGCGAATGGCGGACGACGAACATGTCGGCGTTCATCGCGCACCAGGTTGTCGACGGTGTCGAGCAGCGTCTCGCCCTTGCGTCGTCGACGAGACGCCGATGTTGAGGTTGATCACGTCGGCCGACAGGCGCTTGGCCGCGATCTCGAACGTCGTCGCGCGTGCGCGTCGAATTCTCGAAGAACAGGTTGAACACCGACTCGCCCGCGCAGCGAGCGGCACCTTCTTCACCTCGCGCTCGGCGATCGACGCGAAAGGCACCGCGGTGTCGAGGATGCGGACGGATGACGTCGGCGGGCAGGCCCTCGAGCGTCAGCAGGTGCGTGAGCTCGCCGTCGCGCGTTGAGCTGCGGGTTACGCACCGGCCTCGTCGCCGGTCGCCGGCTCGCGCAGCGCGAGCGTGCCGTCCGCGGCGCGCGACAGCACGATCGACAGGTCGCGCGCGACGGCGAGCGCGCGCGCCGACGTAGGTCGCCTCGATCGGCAGCTCGCGACCGCCGCGGTCGACCAGCACGGCGAGCTCGACTCTCGCCGGGCCGGCCGTAATCGAACAGCTCGTTGATCGCCGCGCGCACGCTGCGGCCCGGTGTAGAGCACGTCGTCGACCAGCACGATCGTCGCGCCCTCGACTTCGAACGGCAGCTCGGTGCGCTTGACCCGGCTTCGAGTCCCGTGCGGCTGAAATCGTCGCGATAGAACGAGACGTCGATGAACCCGACGGCGTGATCGCCGGCGATCAGCTGCGCGAGCCGCTCCGGCGATCCAGGCGCCGCCCGAGTAGATGCCGACGAACTTCGCGTCGAAGGCGACGGCGCCGCGCATCCGCTCGGCAAGCGCGACGAGCGTCGCTTCGGCGTCAGGCAGGTCGCCACGGGCGCCGTTCGCGCGTCGTCGAACCAGGCCTGCAGGATCAGCTGCGCGGCGACCGCGTCGCGCATCGCGCCTGCGCTCGCGCCCGCGATGCCTGCGTCGCAAGCTCGTCTTCGGCGGCCTGCGGTCGTGAAGCGTTCGTCGACGCGCGCCACCGGCAATCGAAGCTGCCCGTCGAGCTGGCGTGCGAAGCGTTCGGCGCGCTGCGGTCATCTCGTGTGGCGTTCCGTCGGCGTGCACGGGCAGGCCGACGACGAGCTGTCCGGCCGCCACTCGTCGATCAGCGCGCGCGATCGCGGCCAATGCGGGCATCGACCATCCTCGCGCTCGATCGTCGATCAGCGGACGCGCGACACGCAGTGAGCGTGTTGCCGACCGCGACGCCGATCCGCCGCGTTCCGAAATCGAACGCGAGCACCGTCGCGTCGCCGCTCGAGCGTCACGCCCGCGTCACGCGTGCCCGACGTCGTCGGACAGACGGGAGAAATCGATGCCCAGGAGGCGCATCGCGGCGGGCAGCCGTCCCTCGGCCGGCAGTATCGAACAGCACGTCGGGATCGGCGGCGACGGTGAGCCAGGCGTTTTGCGCGATCTCCTGCTCGAGCTGGCCCGCGGACCAGCCGGCGTAGCCCAGCGAAATGAACACGTCCTTCGGCCCTTCGCCGCGACGCGACAGCCTCGAGCACGTCCTTCGACGTCGTAAGCCCCATGTCGTCGCTGATCGCCAGCGTGGATTGCCAGTTGCCGAGCGGCCGATGCAGCACGAAGCCGCGATCGATCTGCACGGGACCGCCGAAGTGCACCGGCGATTCGCGCAGCACGTCGTCTGGCGAGCGGAATGTCGATCTGCTCGAACAACGCGGAGAGCGTCATGTCGATCGGTCGGTTGATGACAATGCCGAGTGCACCCTCGGGGTTGTGCTCGCACACGTAGGTGAGGGTGTTCGCAAATGCGGATCCGCCATTGTCGGCATGGCGATCAGGAAGTGGTGGGTCAGATTGACCGAAACACCCATGGCGACGAATTGTAATCTGCGAGGGGCACGGCACAATCGACCGTGCAATTCGACCCCGGGGTCGCCGGCTGGCGTGGCCGCACGATCTCCTCCGCATCGGGACGGATTCACTCGCCACCTTCCGGACGCGCTTATTTGATGAATCCATCCCATTGTGCCGCGATCCTGCGCGTCGTGCGTCGCGCGGCTCTGCCGTCGGTCGTCGCGGCACTTCGCTCGCGTTCGGTCCGCCGGCGGACGCGAAACTCACGGTGATGCATGGCTTCGCCGACTCACGCGAGCGTGCTTCTGTGGATCCAGGCCGAGGCACCTGGGCCCGTCGACGTCGTCTGGCGCATCGAAGGCGAGAGCCGCGAGCGGCGGATCACGTTGGACGCGCGCGCCGCCGACGACGACGTCGTGATCGCGCGCCTCACCGGACTGACGCCTTCGAGGACCGCGGACTTATCGCGATCAGCGGCGACGCGCGATTCGGCGCGAGGGCGCCGTCCGGGCGCAGCCGCGTTGGTCACGGCCGAGCGTGACGCGCAAGACATCGCGATCGCGATCGGCTCCTGCTTTTACTTGCCTGACGCCAATCCGCATCTGGGGATCGCAGAATTACGGCTGGCGGCTACGAAATCTTCGACGCGATCGCCGCGAAGAAGCCCGACATCATGGTGTGGATGGGCGACAACCTGTATCCAGCCGCAGGACGATGCTCGATCCCGAGTCGATGGCGTTTCGCTACCGCCGCCAGCGCGTCGATTCGTGCCGCTCTCCACATTGCTGACGGCAACGTCTCATCTCGCGATCTGGGACGACCACGACTACGGTCCGAACGACGCCGATCTGTCGTACGTGATGAAAGGCGAGGCGCTCACCTTGTTTCGCCGCTATTGGGCGAATCCGAGTTACGGCCTGCCTGGAAGCCCCGGCATCTTCGGCCAGCGCGCGCTCTCTGGCGACGTCGACATCTTTCTCCCTCGACGACCGCTATTACCGGTCGGCGAACAATTTGATCGACGGCCCCGGCAAGACGATGTTCGGGGCGAAGCAGCTCGAATAGGGCTGAGAGCGCGCTGCGTCTACTCCAGCGCGCCGATCAACGACTCGTCGTCAACGGGTCGCAATTCATGGAATCGCGTCAACAGATTCGAAGGGTGGAATCATTTCTCGCCGAGCAGGCCGCGCTTCGCCGATTGACTGTCCGCGCAACGGGTCGACGGGTTCATTTTTCTCCGGCGACCGGCACTTCAGGCGAGTTGCTCAAGATCGAGGCGCGCCGACGGCTATCCGCTGTACGAATTTACGTCGAGCCCGCTCACGTCGGGTCCGTTTCCCAATCCTCCCGGCGAGCGCGACAATCCGACCTCGTGGCCGACACGTTCGTCGCCGTGCGTCAGTTCGGCATGATCCGCGTGACGGGTCCGGGCAACGACCGCACGATCGCGCTCGAAAGCTATGACCAGAAAGGGACGTTGCTGTGGCGCAAGGAGATTCGCGCGCGGGATCTCAGGTTCGCCGAAATGACTCGGGCCCGATCGACGCCGGCTCAACGCTTCCAGAACTCGCGCGACGCGATCCGCGCGCCTTCGGCCATCGCGGCCATCTTCGCCCAGACGACGTCGGGATCGACGGCGGCCTGGCCGACCCACGTGCCGTAGCCGCAGTCGCTGCCGGCCATCACGTTCTCGCGGCCGACGAGATTCGCGTAGCGGCCGATCCGCTGCGCGATCAGCTCCGGATGCTCGACGAAGTTCGACTTCGATTCGATGACGCCGGGAATCAGCACCTTGCCCTCGGGCAGCTTGACGGTCTCGAACACCTTCCACTCGTGCGCGTGCCGCGGATTCGCCGCCTCGAGCGCGATCGCCGATGGCGCGTGCGCGGCAACACGATGTCGATGACGTCGGCCAGCGGCACGTCGCAGTGGTGCGGTCCCTCGTAATTGCCCCAGCACAGGTGCATGCGCAGTTGCTCCGGCGCGATGTTGCGCGAGCGCGTGGTTCAAGCGCCTCGACGTGCAGCTCGGCCTTCTTGCGGAACTCGCGCGAGGCTCAGCGTGCGCGAACTGGATGTGCCGGCCCATGCCGAGATCGGGACAGTCGATCTGCAGCACGATGCCGGCATTCGGCGATCGTTTCGTATTCGTCGCGCATCGCCTCGGCAATCGCTTCGAGATACGCTTCCTCGCTGCGCGTAGTGCTCGTCGCGGAAGAACAGCGACACGACGCCCGGCGAGGCCGCCGTGAGAAACGCCTCCTGCGCGTGTCGCCTTGGCGAACGCGCGCCTGCAGATGGCGACGTCGGCTTCGCGCGGCCGGCAGGATCGCGCACGCCGATCGCTGCGTTGCACGCCGGCGTCTTGCGCCGCGAGCGGCCTGGGTCGCCGAACACGCGCTTCGCGAGGTTGGGAAAGTCGACGAGATCCTGGTAGACGAACGTGTTGCCGGTCGCCGCCGAAACCGGACAGGCGGTCCTTGATGTACGTCGCGTAGCTCGGCTTGCTCATCTCGCCGTCGTTGACGACGTCGACGCCCGCTTCGGCCTGCTTGCGGACGACTTCCTCGACGGCGGACGCGACACGGCGCGCGCAGCGCCGTCGGAATCGACCGGCACGCCCTCCTCCTTCGCATACATCATCCGCATCAGGTCGTCGGGCCGCGGCAGGCTGCCCGTGTGCGTCGTTAAGAATCGCTCGGTGCTTCGCTTCATAGGCATTTCTCTCCTTCGGGCTCGGACGCGACATTGTCCCCCAAACCTGCGCGACAATGTGCCCGTGCGTCTCTCCTGGGCCTTGTCGGTCTTCGTCTTGTTCTTACCGCCGCTCGTCACGGCGCAGGCGCCAGTGCAGCTCGACCCGTTCGCGCAAGCGACAGCGGGACTGCCGGCATGCGCCGTCGTTAAGCCGCGGCTCTACACGTCAGACGAGATGCGTACCGAAGCGCACACGATCCGCAGCGAGCGCGGCACGCGGTGCGCGCGCTCGAGGGAACTCTGCGCCGGGCCGGGCGCTTACAAACGGGACACGGAAATCAACGATCATGTCCGTGCGGTCATCGCCGCCGATCAACGCTTTACCCAAACGTCGATCTGGATCACAACATCGCGCAAATGGGTGACGCTCAAGGGCTGCGTGCGCACCAGCGCGCAGCGCAACGCACTCTTTGGCGTCCGGTGCGAAAGCAGCCGAACGTCGAGCGCGTGTTCGATGAATTGATGGTGGGCACTCACCGCTGACGAGATGAGGCGTGCGTCGCGCAACGGTCACGGCTCGGAGGGAAGACGCGCGATGAAGCAGCTCGCGCTCGTTGTTGCGGGAACTCTCCTCGCATTTCCGGGCGGCTATTTTCCTGGACCCTAGCCGCGGCGCCATGGTGGGACGAGCCGCTTCCGGAAAACGCGACCGGTTTCAACTGCTTCGGAACGCTGAGGTATGAAAACGGGCAATTCATGCAGTCGCCTGGTTTCAAGTTCCCCGAGCAGGCGCTCGCCCCGGCTGACCCACCCGGACGCTGTCTGCGTGCAGACCGGTCCGGTGGACGGATGGTACCGGCAGCAATTCAAGTGGCTGCGCGTGAATCAAGGGCTTCGCGGATCCGACGACCCATGCGTTGTTCTGCGCGTCGGTGGCGCGAACCCTGCGATGCCTACGGTATCTCGCTTATGCACGCCCGAGGGAAGCCGGCCAAATCTCGCCGTGCGGGACAACCACGAGGCCGAACGGCTGTGCGGTTTGATGGAGTAATCACAGCCTTCGAAAGAACGGTGACAACGAGATGATGTCGCCGACCTCGCCGCGTCAGGGCGCACCGCGTCAGTGACAAATCTCGTAGGGTATCTCGATGACCGCTTCGCTGCGATCGACCGTCCCTCGAGGCGTCAGCCGTGCGCGCTTTCCGTAGAGAACCGCAAGCCGATCGCGAATGTGCTGGATTTCCGTAGCGCTTGCGCTCTTCCGGTGCGAATCCGGCCCCTTGGTCGCGGATCGTGAGCATGAAGCTTTTCGTCGCGCACGGCGACGTCGATCGCGAATCGATTCGTCGCCCCGCGCACGTTCAACACGGATGCGCGAGCGCATGATTGATCAGCGGCAGTACAACCATCGGAGGCACGCGGGCGACGCCCGCGATCGGAGCTCCGGTGCCGTTAACTACCAGCCAATCCTTGGACCGCGTGCCGACGATGTTGAGATACGCGTTCGCAAGCTGGATTTCCTTCGCCAGCGTCGACGCAGGATCGCGGACCTGTGGAATGGCAGCGCGCCAGATAGGGCGATGAGCTCCTTCAGAACGCGGTCGGCCGCTTGCGCGTCGATGTCGCTATAAGCGCTCCACTTGCGCGAGCGTATCGCGCAGGAACTGCGGCTCCACGCGCGCTTGCATCGCGGCAGAGGCGGGACCTCGAAACGCGCTTCTGACGTCGGCACGCCTCGAGTTGCACAGCGCGCAACGCCGCGAGACGAGCGCTCGCCCATCTCCGCGAACACGTAAATGAAAGTTACCATCCGCAAACGACCACAGCATGCGTGCCATGCCGGTACAAGGTAGGTCTCGAATGGCTCTGGGAAACGCGTAGGCCGTCCGGATTTCGAAGAGGCGCTGCGTAACGAACCAGAGCAGCGACGAGCCGACTGACGGCTCCAACCACCACGCGCGAGAACATAGAGCCACCAGCGGCGCAGCGGCGGCGGCGATGCGTGATCCGCAACGAGGACCGCGAACAAGACCGCGAAGCCGTTGAACTGCATCGTCAGTATCCCGTTCAAATGCGGTCCCACGGGATCGACCGCGCCCAGAACGAAGTCTGCGTTGCGTTGAGAAATCCGCTCCAGGCCAGCGCCAGCACGAACGTATAGAGAAAATGTTTCGGTGTTGCCGCGCGCCACTGCCGCAATGAACGAACGCAATGGCGCTTGATGCGGCGCTGCCGAATGCGGCCGGCATTGCCAATGGCTGTGCATTCATCTTCAGGCTGCGTGCGCGAACCGCATCGGCACAACGATCGTTGCCGTCACGCCACGCGGCAGATTCTGGGAAAGTGAAAGCTGCGCAGCAGCTCGCGTATAGCATCGCGAGACGCGCCCGGACGTTGGCAAGCCCGACGCCGACGCCAAGGTTGGCCTGAAATCCCTGGCCCGTGTCGACTACGTTGATCGTAAGCGCATGGCCGTCGAGATGAGCGCCGATGTCGGATGATCCCGCCCTTCGAGCAACGGCGAGAGTCCGTGCTTGATCGCGTTTTCGACCAAGGTTGTCACTCGTCATCGGCGGCACGCGCGCCTCGCGCACCTCGGCAGGCACGTCGATCTCGAATGCGCGAGCCGTGAGCCCATTCTGATCTGTTGGATCGTCAGATACGTGATCGCGAGCTCCAGATCCCTGACCTAACGCGATGTCGTTTTCGCGCATCGCTTGCTGAGTGCGCGCTCAAGTAGCGCGACAGGTGTCGCGAGCATCGTCGCGTCCGGCGCGTGCATCGGTCTGATACAGCCGTCGGACGTGCGCCAGCGAGTTGAACAGAAAGTGCGGCTCGATCTGCGACTGCAGCACCTGCAATTGCGCCTCCGACATCCGGCGGCCCAGCTCCAACCGGCGCTCCTCCTCGTCCTGCAGCGCCTGCTCTGCCGCCTGCTCGCGCTCCTGCAGCAGGTAGATCGCGAGGCCGAGCCAGCCCATCAAGAGCAGAGGAAGCGGGCGTTCCGAGCGTGCTGGAGTTTCGCGCTATGCCAATTCGCCATCGACTTCCTCGCGTGCCGCTCATCGCCCAATAGCCCAGCACCGAGCCCTCCAGCGACGGCCAGCCCCAGCACGATGGCTCTTGGAACAGGCCGATCGCGGCGCAAAATTGGCCGTCACGATCACGGTCAGAAACACGGTGAAAAACAGCGCCAATGCAGCGGCGAACCCCGTCAGGTACGCCGCCCATGAATTCGGAACGCCCCCGTCTCGCGTATTCAAGCTCATCGACAGCCCCATACAACGCGCAAAAGGCGATGACCACGCTGATTCGTTGCCAGGTCAATCCCTTGCAAACAGCGTGCACACGAACCGACGCTGCGGCGACCAGGAGTAGAATGCGCTGAACGATGCGATCGCCGTGTCGGCTCGCGCCGAGCGTGCGAGGAGGCGCTGAGCTCACTTGGGAAACACATCATTCGCGATTATCGTCTTCGCGCTTCGAATCGAGACCTACATCTGCTTGAACAAATGCGCATGCGGCGCGCTGACGGGGAGCGTTTCCTTGCGTTGCTTCAATTTCAATTGCAGCCGACCTCGGAAATCGCGCGTGATACCAGAGATCTGCCTGATGTTGACGATCGTGCCGCGGTGGATCTGCCAGAACGTCGTCGGATCGAGCACGTCGACCAGCTCCTTGATCGACCGGTAGATCAACGATTCCTTTTCGAGGTGACGACCAGCGTGCATTTGTTGTCGGCCTGGAAATAGCAGATCTCGTCGACGGTGATCAGCCGAAGCTCCTGTCCCTGCGACGCGGTGATCCAGCGTACATACTCGCGGCCATTGCCGACCCTCTCGGCGAGGACCTTAAGCAGACCCTCGAGGTTCGCCGGCGTCGAATCGACGCGCGCCTTGAGTCGCTTGCACCGTGTCGGCGAGTCGCGCGGCATCGAACGGCTTCATCACGTAGTCGATGGCGCCCTGCTCGAACGCGGCGACCGCGTATTTGTCGTAGGCAGTGACGAAGACGACGTGGCTGCGTCCACGCTCGCGCGTTTCGCCACCTCGAGGCCTGACATGCCGGGCATCTGAATATCCAGGAACAAGACGTCGGGCGCGTGTTTCTCCATCTCGCGCAGCGCCTGAATGCCGTTGGTCGCGATGGCGCAGATCGAGAGCTCCGGCCACAATGCCGCGAGCGTCTCGCGGAGCTCGTCCAGAAGGGTCGCCTCGTCCTCGGCGATCACCGCCTTGACGGGTTCTCCTGCGGTCCCATTTCACGCGGCGAGCTCACGGCGACCTCCTTCGCCGATCGTGTCGATAGTCCCATCGCAAAGCGACTCGTCAGTCTACGCGCAACCGGCCCTCATCGGAGCCTCATTCCGACGAACGCCAGCGTAGGCGGGTTGAAACTGTCGCTGGCCCTCGTGATTTTGTAACGCGGACGACGGCCAATCAAATCCGTCGGCTCGACGTCAAATTCGCTCCGGAATCCTGGCTCGTTCGTCGGTCCGGTCGCTTCGACTGTTGCACGGCACCGATGCCGCCGGCATGATCGTGGCATCATCGATGGGCCCCGCACCCCAATGCATCGTCAGCGCAGTTGGAGGCGCACCCGGCCGATTCGCATTTCCGCGGTGCTGATCGCAGGCGCCGCCGGCGCGGCGTTCGCGCAGCAACCGCCGGAAGACGAGCGTCACACGATCAAGGTCGAGGTTACGGGCTCCAACATTCGACGTCCGGACACCGACTCGGCGTTGCCCGGTGCAGCACGCTGACGCGCGAAGACATCCCAGCGCAGCGGCGCAGCGACGTCTGCCGAGCTCCTGAGCAAGGTGTCCGCCAATATCCTGGGCTTCAACGATCAGCTATCGATCCGGCGAGTTCGCTCGGCCTGGATTGTCGAGCGCCAGCTTGAGGGGATCGTGGTGACGGCTCTCGACGCTGAGTGCTGTTGAACGGTCGCCGCGTCGCGAACTTCACGCGTTCAGCGGCGGCGCAGTCGATCTCAACGCCATCCCTCTTCCGCGATCGATCGCGTTGAAATCCTGAAGGACGGCGCATCCGCAATCTACGGCACCGACGCGATCGCCGGTGTCGTCAATTTCATTCTGCGCAAGGACTTCAGGGAGTCGAGGCGACAGGCTACGGCGCGTGGACCGAGCACGGCGGCGCCGATCAGCGGCAGGCGATCGTGTCGGCCGGATACGGGGATCTGTCGACCGATCGCTTCCAACGTATTCGCGACGATCAGCTACCAGAAAGAGGATGCGCTGCGCGCAGTCGACCGGCCCTTCTCGCGCACCGGTTACATTCCGGCGGGAGGGCATAAACCAGCTGAGCGGCGCGCTCGTTTCCGGCGAATATCCAATTAGCCTCGGGGCGACTGGTCAATCCGGCGGTCGCGACGGGCTGCGCGCCGCCTGCCTCATTCCAGCCAACCTTCCCGGTTCTCCCGCTCCGGTCTGCGGCTACGACTTTCCTGGCACGATCGACATCATTCCGCCGGTCGAGCGCACCTGGCGCGGTCGCGCGCGCGACATTCCAAGTTAACGCGGACAATCAATTGTTCGCCGAAGCCAATTACGCGTACAACCGTTTCGTCCTGAGAATTCACCGGCGGCCGTATTCCAGGGCCCGGGCATCAGCAGCGTGCCCGTTGCCTACCCGGCCGGGGGCCCGTACTACCCGTCCGATTTCGCGGCTGCGAGCGGCATTCCGGCGATCTCAGCCTGCGCTTACCGGACGGTGCCGCTCGGACTGGAGACGGACGCGACGGACACAAGGCGTGGCGCGGTGTCGCGGGCGCCGAAGGCACCGTGTGAGGGATGGAGCTACGGTACCGCGATCACCTATATGCGAAAACCGCCAAACCGACCGGCTTGTTGGCGCGTTACGTATCGCTGCAGCGATTTATCCCTGCGCTCGCCGGCGGGCTCATCGATCCGTTCGGACCTTCGGGACCGCAGGGCGACGCGCTACTCACTAAGCACGCAGATCGTCGGCGATCAACATCACGCGAAAGCCAGCGCCCTGACTTCGACGTCAAGGCATCGGGAAAGAAATCTATGCATTGCCGGGCGGCGGACCGCTCCGCCATTGCATTCGGCGGAGAGCGCGGCGCGAGAGGCTCCGACAACGCGTATCTCCGCAGGCCTGGACGTCGGGCGATACTCTCGGTGTCGGCGGCAATCAGCAGTCGACCAGCGGCGCTCGTACCGTGGAAGCGCTGTTCGTCGAGGCAAGCGTCCCCGTTGTGAAAGGATTCGAAGCGCGCAGATAGCCCGCGCTACGATCATTACGGCGATTTCGGCGACGACCAATCCAGATCGCACTGCGCTGGCAACCGGCGCGCTCGCTGTTGCTGCGAACATCGTGGGAACCGGCTTCCGGGCGCCGACGCTCTACGACTTGTTCACGCCGGTGTCGTATGGTGGTAGCCCCAGCGCAGATCAGCGGGATCCATTGCGATGTGCCCCATCACGCATCTGCCCACGGATTGCCCCGGTGCGTTTCTCAACTCGTTTCGCACGGCTTCCGAGGAAATCCGAGCCTTCGGCCCGAGGGAGTCGGAGACAGTTCAACGCAGGCGTCGTTTGGGAACCGGTCACCGGCCTGTCGCTGAGCTCCGATTACCTGGAAGATCAACAAGAGAGACGTCATCGCCGCGCTCAACACGGCGGTTGTCTTCCACGGCCAGTTCGATCGCTACGCACTGAAACGAACATCATCCGCGGCCCGGTCGACTCCCAATTCTCCCGATCTGCCCGGCCCGGATCGAAACGGTCCTCCTCACCAGCCAGAATCTCGGCAACCTACGCACTTCGGGGATCGACGTCGACGTCGAAATGGCGCGCGTCCCGTCACGTCGATCGGCGCCTTCGCGCTCGGACTCGCCGGCACTTACGTGCTGACGTGGGCCCAACAGCTCGACGGAATCAACTATACGTCGTCGCTTGGCCGCAACCGGATTCGGCATCATCGGGCCGGTGCCGCGCTGGAAGCACTATGCAACGCTCGACTGGGAGTACGGTCGCTGGGGAGCGACCGCTTGCGGAGCTTACCAGTCCGGCTACGTCGACGCCAATGTCGACCGCACGGGCCGGCCGCTTGCCGTCGCACCACGCAGCGTCAGCAGTTACCAGGTCTGGGATTTGCAGGGTCGCTACGGCGGATTTCAGAGCCACGACGATCGCGCTCGGCGTGAAGAACGTGGATGGACAGGGCGCCGCCATTTCACAATCAAACGTTCACGCGGCAGATCGGCTACGACCCGGAAGCACGCGGACCCGCGCGGCCGTATTTTCTATGCGCGCGGTTGACGTACCACGTTCAAGTAACTCCGCGGCGCGCCAGGGCCGTTCCGCGGCGTCCCGCGACTCGAAAGCTGCGCGCGGCTCCCTCCGTAGCTTGCCCATTGATGGATTCGCATTCGTCGCCCGCCGACTCGCATCCTGTCGCCCGTAGCGCGAATCGGTCGGAATCCGATTCACACGCGCGGCAAATTTTCGCAATCTGCGAACCGTTCCTCACGCAACTCGAATGAAGTTGAAAGGAGAACCGCAATGAAAAAGGAAACAGCATCGATCTCGAAATCAATGGTCGGGTTGGGGAGCGCACTGCTGTTGAGCGCAATGTCGTTCGCGACGAACGTTCAGAGCTGAACACAAGGCCTGCTCGAATGCGTCGCTGAAAGGAAGCTTCGGCTTCTACCGGACCGGCTCGACATCCGCCGGGCCGCTTGCGGCGCTGGGAATCCTGCAATTCGACGGCAAGGGAAGCGTCAGCGGCAGCCAGAGCATCAGCCGCAACGGCGCGTTTCAGTTCGACATCGTCATTGCGCCGGCTCCGTACATCGTAAACGACGACTGCACCAGGTAAATTCGTCGCCCCCGACGGAATAACGGAAATCGCGCGAATCGTCGTCACCGGCCGAGGAACCGGGCTCTACCTCTTCAGTGAATCAGAATGGCAACGCAGTCTACGGCGTCGGCCGAAAGATTGACGAGTCCGACGAGGACGACTGAGGCTTCCGTGATCGCGTGGCGTCGGATGAGTGCCGCGGATACCTAGTCAACTGACGGCATAGGTGAGGGGAATCTTGATGAGAACAATCTTCAAAGCCGCGATCGCCGGGATTCTATGCCATGGTTTTGCTGTGACATGGTTTTCGTCTCGGGGGCGACCGCTCAATGCGTGTCTTCCGACTGGCTGAAGACATGGAGCCATCGAGCCGCAGTCATGGCAAGGAAGGCGGCTCGAAACTCGTTCTTGCCGGTCGCGGGCCAGGAGAGGCAACGACGACCGGATTGTGGGAGTTCTGGAAAGTGAAGTTCGTGTCGGATGGCAATCCCGGCATACCCGACGGCGTGGTGCTCGACAATGCATTCGTACAATGGCATAGCGACGGAACCGAAATCATGAATTCCTCGCGTCCCCCGCGACCAGCAGCTTCTGCCTGGGGGTATGGCAGAAGAGCGGACCGTTCAGCTACGAGCTCAATCACTTTGCCGTTGAGTTCCGATCTCAGCGGGAATTTGATCGGCCCCGCTCAGATCCGCGAAGAAATCACTTTGAATCAAAGAGCAAATCAATACGAGGGAACCTTTCGATCGATCAATATGATGTCGCGGGAAACCTCCTGGTCCACATCTGCGGGCAGAGTCACACGCAACGCGCGTTACCCGTGGATACGCCTGTGGGAGTGGTGCTTTGAGAGGGGAAGGGAGCCGACGTGAAAACATCATGGCCGTTGTGATCGCGCTGCTCGTCTCCGCCTGCGCTACCACGCCTGATCAAGCAGCCGAGTCACGCGTCGAAGAGGTATCGAATCCGGAAGCAAGCCGGATCGACATCGATTGCGCGATCGAACGGCGCCGATGCGACGCCATATAGTGATGTCGATCCGGCGCCATCTGCTCGAGGCATCTGCGTCGGGGGCGCGGCCTCGTACGCCGCCGGTTGGCAAGATGCACTGGATCGCGCGGAAGTACTACAAGCGTCACCCGGGCGGTTGGTTATCGCAGGAAACGTGCGTGTTCCAACTCGGCGAAGCTTCCGTTGGGGTTGTGCTCCCACGCGCCTAGACATGCAACTCGTAAAACGCAGGTAGACCGTAGCGGCATTCGAGCGCGTCGACGTAGTTCGTCAGATGCCCTTCCAGTGCTGGCGTACTCCCGTCCGGGTGCCGGAGTGCCCAATCGCTGGCGACCCACGATGAACTCGACGCCGACCAGGCGCAACGCGCCGTTGGGGCAGCGGTTCGTAAATCAAGGCTTCGGTTCATTCGGCGTTCAGTACGCCATCGAAGAGGCGGCTCAGCAGAAGAAATGCACGCCCATTGCGCCGGGATTGGGTCCGCTGACTACATGGGGTGCCCGCGCGATCCAGCCTTCCGCGCGCGCGACATTGACATCGACGAACCGGGCCGCTAGCTGCGCGTACGCTTGTCGATCAACGGCGAACCGCCCTTCGTTCTCAGATGACGACGCGTGCGAATGCTGCACGGACGGGAGTTCCGCCAGCGCGTAGGGCGGCGCGACAAGAGCTGCGGTGGCGACGGCTGCGAACAGCTGCGAAAATTTTTTCATGGTCGTGCTCCTCTGGCGCGTCGTTGAGCACGGCGCGACAATGACGCGGCGGATGTCACCGTTCTGTCCTTTAGCCAATCCTTAAACGTTCTTAAATCGCGCGCCGGCGCGTGGAAGCGGGTCCCGGTCGGCGCTATGCTGTCGACGGCAGACCAGCGAGGGAGGCGACGATGCTCGGCCAATATCGTTTCGGCAGCAGCGAAGTCCGGCCCGGCGAGCGGCAGGCTGCTGATCGACGGCGCACCTGCGGCGTTGGGCGCGCGGGCGTTCGACCTGCTGCGTGGCGCTGATCGAGCGGCGCGATCGCGTCGTCGACAAGGTCGGAGCTGTTCGATGCCGTCTGGCCGGGCCTCGTCGTCGAGGAAAACAACCTGCAGGTGCAGGTGAGCAGCCTGCGCAAGCTGCTCGGGCCGACCGCCATCGCGACCGTGCCGCGGACGCGGCTACCGGTTCGTCGCCGCGCTCGAGCCCGACGCGGCGACAGACGCGGAGCGCCGGCGCGGCACGCGACGACGAATCCCAACAACCTGCCGCAGCTGCGAACCCGCTTCATCGGCCGCGAGAAGGCGCTCGACGACTGCGCCGAGCCTGCTGCGCGACACGCGGCTCCTCACGCTCTCCGGCATCGGCGGCTGCGGCAAGACGCGGCTGGCGCAGGAACTGGCGCAGCGGCAGCTGGGTGCGTTCCCGGACGGCGTGTGGTTCGTCGACCTGGGGCCGTTGCAGGACGCGGAGCGTGTCCGGCGACGGTGGCCGCGACGCTGGGAATCAAGGATGCGGTCATGGCGCCGCTCGAGCGGCTCACCGATCATCTGAAATCGCGGCAAACGCTGGTCGGTGCTGGACAACTGCGAGCACGTGATCGATGCCGCCGTCGAATCGATCGACGCTGCTTCTCGGAAACTGCGGCGCGCTGAAGATCGTCGCGACCAGCCGCGAGGCGCTCGGCATGGCAGGGCGAGCAGATCTTCGCGGTGCGCTCGCTGTCGCTGCCCGCGACGACCGACCTCGACGAGATGCGCCGGTCCGAGGCGGTCCGCCTCTTCGTCGATCACGCGCGCCTCGTGCTGCCCGACTTCGCGGTGGACGAGCGCAACGCGCGCGGCGATCGCCGAGATCTGCCGGCGGCTCGACGGCATCGCGCTCGCGATCGAGCTGGCCGCCGCGCGCGTGCAGGTCTCTGTCGGTCGACGAGATTCGCGCGCGCCTCGACGATCGCTTTCGCCTGCTTGACCGGCGGCAACCGCGCGATGCCGCGTCATCAGACGCTGCACGCGACGATGCAATGGAGCCACGACCTTCTGACGGCGCCGGAACGGCGGCTGTTCCGCCGGCTTGCGGTGTTCGCCGGCGGCTGCACGCTGGCCGCCGCGACGCGACGTGAGCGGCGACGCGGCGGACGAGTACGACACGCTGGAACGTCTGACGGCGCTGCACGACAAGTCGCTGCTGATGGTCGACCGCGACACGCAGGCGCAGCCGCGCTACCGGATGCTCGAGACGGTGCGCCAGTACGCGGAGGAACGGCTGAACGAAGCGGGCGAAGGCGACGACGTGCGCACCCGGCATCTGCTGCACTACGTCGCGCTCGGCGAGCGCGCGGCGCCCGACATGGACGGGCCTCGGCAGGGCGAGTGGTTCGAGCGCGTTGTGGCAGCGAGCAGGAAAACCTGCTTGCCGCGCACGCATGGTGCGCGCACGCGGCGCAAGGCGGCGAGCGCGCGTTGCGGCTGACGCGCGTCGCTGTCGGCGGTATTGGTCCTGCCACGGCGCAATACGCACTCGGCTACCGGCTGCGGAGGCCGCGCTCGGCCTCGCCGCGCGGCGATGTCGATTGCGCCGACGGCGCGCCTGGCGCTGCGCGCGATGTCCGCATTTGCGCCATGCGGTTGGGCCAGCTACGACGTTGCGCACTCGTGTGCCGAGCGAAGCCTCGCGATCGGTCGCTCGCTCGACGATGTCGAGATCTGATTGCGCAGGCGCTGCTCGGCGGTCGGCTCGTCGCTTCACGCAACGGGCGAGCGTTTGCGCGCGATCGCTAGCTTCCGAGGAGGCGTGCGACCTGGCGCGAGCGGAGAACAAGCCCGATCTCTGGGCTTCGCGCTCACTGGAATTGCCGAAATCCATCGCGAACTCGGCAATCTCGCCGAGGCCGAGCCATCTCTACGAGGAGGCTGACGCGTCGCACAGCGCACGAGAATGCGCGCGCGACGGCGATAGCGCTGGGCAACCTGGCGAGCCTCTGACATGCGCGGACAGCTGGATCGCGCACGCGGCGGCTCTGCGCGAAAGCATGGGACTCAGGAGCGGCGACGAACAGCAAGGCAGTCGTCGAATGCCAGCTCGATGTCGTGGCGGCGCTCGCGGCCGCGTCGGCCAGTCACGCAACCGCGGCGCGCTTCCATGGCGCGACGCTGACCCGGATGCGTGAATCGGGATTGCTGCCACGATCCGGCCGACGAGGCGTTCATCACGGGCTGGATGGCTCGATCGCGCGAGGCGCTCGGCGCCGCCGCGTTCGACGCCGCCGAAGCGGAAGGCAAGTCGCTGGACTATGACGCGGCGATGGTGGAGATGGACCGCTGGCTGCGCCGCAGCGACGATAGCGACGACTCCGGGCGCCTGCCGCTCGACTGACACGGGCGATGATTTCGCCACCGCGCAAATAGGCGCGGCGACTGACGGCGAATGGCCGATCGTTCCGGATGCGGGACCGGCGGATCGGCGATTGGCGACGAAATCAGCTGCGGTCGTTCACCGCCACGATCGCCCACAACTCAAACGCGCGGCGCGTCATCCGATGAAGGCGTCCGCATGCTGCAACGACTCGTTGGCCGGTGCCAGGCTCCGCCAACCGATGGCAGGGGCGTCTGGCCGCCCTGGCTCGCGGGAGATCTGACTCACGACGCCGACGCTGATAAAAAGACCGTCTGTCACCGTCACGATCGTCAATTCCGTGCGACGAGAAGGAGGCGCTTTCGCCGAAGCTCTGCCGCCGGACAAGTTCCAGTTCGTCGAGCTGGTCGAGCGCGGGCCGGCCCGATTGGCTGGCATCGGCCTGCCAGCAAGGGAGTTCGCTGCGATGTCCTGGTCATCTCCGGCCACTACGACGGCGGCACCGAGTTCTATTCGGACCAGCGTGGAGGCGCACGAGTTTCCTCCCGGTCGACGAGCCGGAGCGCGCCTCGTGCAGTAACGCGTGCTCGACGCTTTTTTCGCAGCTGAAGTGAAGCTCCGGTCTGTTCGGCTGCAACACGTTGAATCCGGGGCGGCAGAACGCAGAATCCACCGAGATCGCGCGAAATCCTGCCTCGCCGGGCATCCTGCCGGCCGATGCTGGAACGCGCCTCGCACGCGCGTTGAGTGCGCGCTACGTGACGACAGTTGCAGCCAGGCGATCGCAGCGTGGCAGATTTTTCCGAACGTGCCGGCGATTTACGGCTTTTCATCGGTTAGCCGCTTGACCCGACCGCGGCGTACCAATCCTGAGCCGCTACTTTCAATCCGGGTCGGCGAAGTCGCGAGTGGCCGCGCGGAGCCCTAGGCTGATCGGACACTTCCCCGGCCACTCATTGATCGCTGGCCAGCGGCTTGAATGGCGCCGATCCATTGGCGAGCTATCGCCGCGACATCTGTCAGCTCGGGCGATCAGTTGTCGCCGGCACAAAAGGCCGCCCTCGCCACCAAATCCTGGTCGTGAGACGGCGGAAGCGCGAATCTTCCGACCGTATTGAGCGATATGTGCGTCCCTTCGAGACGTCGAGCTGCAAACACCTGCGGGTCCCGCAGCAGCTCGACGAAATCGCGCATGACCGAGCGGGCACGATCCCGTTATCTGACGTCGCGAGGAACGCCGACACCCCCGCCGCACGGGCCCGGATGTTGGAAACTGGCGCGTGGGACCCGACTGGCTGTCGCCGATGAGCTGCGGGCGTGAGTTGATGCGGACGATCGGGGATTCGCTCGCCCGAAATGCGCCGGCTCCGGCCGAGGTCGATCCTGCGTGCACGCTGAATCAAGACCGTCAGCTGACGATGAGCTTCACCGCTTGCAACTGCGCGCGCGCGCACGCGGACAAGGCCAGCGAGTGCGGCGGTCCTGGCATGCCCGGAAACGAGGAGGGCCACGCGCGGTTTCTGCGTGCGCTCACCAGCTCGGAACGATGACAGATGTGCAGGTCGCGCAGGTGGTATGGCGGCACCGGCCGATCACCGACGCAAACGAGCTTCCGCACGCTTACCGCAGGCGTCGCGCGAATGACCGGACGCGAGTGATTACGCCCGCGCGCTGGATACGCTCGCCGGGCAGCGGATCAGCGACCGCGAAAGCCTGGAAGATCTGACGCGCCTCTTCGCCCAGGCCGGGTCGGACGGCGTTCAGCTGGCGATTGCGGGCATCCTGCTCCGTTCCGACTATCAAATGATCGCAAGTGCCGACCTTCTCCAACTGCTCCGGCAATATCGTCGTCAAGCGCGTCGAGCAGCGAGGACATACGTCGACATCCTGATCCGGCGCGTTCAAGCCTCCTTTAAGTCCTTATTCCGAGCGCAATACTCCTGGGGTGATCCTGAGCGGAGCCGGCAACCTTTTGCCGCGGCGCTCTCGCGTGCGATACTAGCGCGCCTGTTTTCCGTGCGCCTCGAGATCCATGCCCGTTTCGGTGAAGGCTGTTGTTGCTGCCGCCTTGCTTGCCGCACTGTGCTTCCATGAAGCGCAGGCCGACAAGAAAATCGGTATGCACGATTACCGTCAATCCCCCGACGAAAGGGAAATCTTTCGCCGGAGCGTCCCGGCGGATGAATTCCAGTTCGTCGAGCTGGTCGAACGAGGCCGCCCCGATTGGCTGGCATCGGCCTGCAGCGCCGGCGTCCGTTGCGACGTGCCTCGTGATCTCCGGCCATTTCGACGGCGGCGACGAAGTTCCTATTCCGAGTCGGGTCCCGACACGCAGCGAATATTTGCCGGTCGATGAAATGGAGCGGGTGTCGTGCAGCGATTCCTGCCCGGGCTTGTTCTCCCAGTTGAAGGAGGTCTACCTCTTCGGCTGCAATACGCTCTAACGCGGATGCGCAGAACACCGCATCTGCCGAGAGGTCGGCCGCAGTCCTCTTCGCAGCGGACATTCACCGGCTGACGTCGAACGGTTGTCGCGCGTGCTGAACGGAGCGGCATCGGCGACAGCAATCGCGATCGAATGCGCCAGATCTTCCGTCAACGTGCCGCTGATCTACGGTTTCTCGTCGAAGGCGCCGCTCGGAGCGACGGCCGGCCCTCTGCTGGACCGCTACTTTCAATCCGGCGCAAACAACGGCGAGCGTCGGTCGGCTACCCGGCGACCGACTTTGGATACTCTTCCGGTATTTCGGCAGCGGACGCGCCAGCCCCAAGTTGCTCGGGCTCTTTGCGGCAGCTCGATGACTTCCGCGCGCGGACTTAGCGATGCGGGATCCGCAGGCCAATTATCGGCGCGACGTCTGCCATTTCTCGGACGACCGCGCTTGTCGGTCGCGCAGAAACTCGGCTTCGTCCACGAGCCTACGGCGCGAGATCGGCTGAAGTGCGGATGTTCCTCGGCCAGATCGAAAGTATTCCGCATCGCTCAGCGCGACCGACCGATTGGTGCCCGCGGTATCGGAGGCGCTCGACGAGATCGCGCGCGATCGGACGGCAACGCCAGCGTTATCTGGATTTCGCGCGGGATGCCGATGAGCCGGCAACCCGTGCTCGCATGGTGAAGCTCGCACGTCACTTGGGCTGGCTTACATCCGCAGAGCTTCGCGCAGAGCTCTGTGCAGATGATGCGCGATCGGCTGGCGCAAAACGTCGTCGGTCCGGGCGATGTCGAACTGTTCTGTTCGCTGAATAAGAACGGCGAGCTCAACGATCAGCCTCGACCGGCCGCCTGCGCTGCCGGTCGGAGCGAACGCGGTCGGCCATGCCGCGGTGCTCGCGTGCCCGGGCAGCCAGAAGGGCAGGACCCTGCGTGCTGCGCGCGTTGACCCAGTCCGAACGATGAAGACGTCCACATCGCGCAGGTCTACCTTCATCATCATCCGATCGCCGATGCGGATGAGCTCCGCGCGATGACCGCCGAGATAGCACGGATGAAAGGCGCCGATGCTCAGGTTCGCGCCCTCGACACGCTCGCGCACTATCAACTGTCCGACCGCGAAAGTCTCGATGCCTTGACGCGTCTATTTCCGCTTGCCAAGTCGATTGGCGTACAGAGAGCGATCGCCGGCGTTCTGATTCCGCGCCGACTATCGCTCGATTGCGAATCCCGACTCCGTGTCGCGCGCGTTCGCACAACATCGGCCGTCAAATCACGTGAGCTGGCGAGTTTGATCCGGATCGACGTTCTGATCCGCCGACCGCAGTCCTGACCTTTACGACAAAGCCGATACCCATGGCACGCGGCGTCGACGAGCCCTCCGATCGACGAGATCCGGCAGCGCTATCGTCGAAAACGCAGAGCCCGGTATCGCAGCGGCTGCTGAGCCGGTTGCAGCGCGATTCGCGGCAGGGCGTGCGCCAGCTCTACTGCGGCGCTGAAGAAGCGCTTCGAGCGCGAGCGCGACGAGCGCCTGCGCCTGGAAGCGATGCGCCACTTCGAGTTGCTGCTGTGGAAATCCGGCGTGTCGCGACATTGCGGGCGTCGACGAGGCTGGCATGGGCCCGCTGGCCGGACCGGTCGTTGCCGCGGCGGTGATGTTTCCGCCCGCAGACCGACATCGCCGGCGTCGACGATTCCAAGCGCCTCGATCGCCGCGACGCGCGCGGCGCTTGCGCTTGAGATTCGCGCGAAGGCGTCGGGCATTGGGCGTCGGTGTCGCTACGGTCGAGGAAATCGACCGCATCAACATCTACCACGCCGGGCTTCTCGCGATGCGCCGCGCCGTCGAGGCGCTGCCGCGGCGTCCGCAGCACGTGCTGGTCGACGCGCGCACGGTGCCTGGCGTCGAGGTTCCGCAGAACATGTTCAACAAGGGCGACGGGATCAACTTCACCGATCGCCGCCGCTTCGATCATCGCCAAGACCGAGCGCGACCGCATGATGGAGATGCTCGACCGCGAGTATCCCGGATACGGTTTCGCCGCGCACAAGGGCTACGGCACGCCCGGAGCATCGCCAGGCGCTGCAACAGCCTTGGCCCGTCGGCGATGCATCGCAATGTCCTTCCCGGTGATGCACGAGCTGCAGGGCGAATACTCGGCGCTTCACGCGCTGGAAGACGCAGCTCGAGGCGGCGCGCACGCGCGTTGCCCTCGAGGCGAGCTGGAGACTACGCTTTCGCGGTCACGCGGCCGAGCTCGCGGAACAGGACTGCAAAAGCTCAGGTTGCTGGTCGCCGTCGCTGGAAAGTGATCAGCAACGGCGCAGCCCGCAGCGATGAGCGGGCCGCCCCCGGCCCCTTCGCGCTGCGGCTCCAGTCTTCCGTAAGCCTGATGCTTCGCGTATTCCGTCGCGAGCTGCTGCTGCAGATTGGGCGGCGCCTGCTCGTAGTGCGACAGCGCCATCGTCCACGCGCCCTGCCCGCCGGTCATCGATCTTCAGCCGCGCCGCGTAGCCGTCGAGCTCGGACGAGCGGCGCCATGCCGCTGACCGCGAGCATGCCGGCCTGTCAGCGTGCTGGTGCCGGTCACCTGCGCCGCGCCGCGACGACAGGTCGCCGGTGACGTCTGCCCATCGTCGTTCGCCGGGACAGTTGATCTCGACGCTGACGATCGGCTCGAGCACGATCGGCCGCGCCTTCGCGATCGCGTCGAGGAACGCCTTCTTGCCGGCCGCGACGAACGCGACTTCCTTCGAGTCGACCGGGTGGTGCTTGCCGTCGTAGACGATCACGCGCACGTCCTGCAGCGGGAAGCCGGCGAGCGGCTCCGGCGTCAGCACCTGCTCGACGCCCTTTTGACCGCCGGGATGCAGCGTGTTCGGGATCGCGCCGCCTTGCACCTGGTCGACGAACTCGAAGCCGCTGCCGCGCGGCAGCGGCTCGATGCTGCAGGTAAACCTCGCCGAACTGGCCCGGCGCCGCCGGTCTGCTTCTTGTGCCGGTGGTGACCCTCGGCCTTGGCGGTGATCGTCTCGCGATACGGCATCGCGCGGCGGCCGCGTCTCGACCTCGAGCTTGAACTGGCTCGCCATCCGCTCGAACACCGAGCGCAGATGCAGCTCGCCCAAGCCGCGCAGCACCGTCTCGTTGACGCGTCGGATCGTGCTCGACGCGACAGCGTCGGATCCTCGGCCGTCATCTTGTGCAGCACGTCGGAAATCCGCTGCTCGTCGCCGCGCCGCTTCGGCGCGATCGCGAAGCCGTGCATCGGCACCGGGAACTCGAGCGGCTGCATGTGGATGTGGTCTTCGTCGTGCGAATCGTGCAGCACGCAGTCGAACGCGATCTCGTCGACCTTCGGCGACCGCCGCGATGTCGCCCGGGCAGCGCCCGGTCGATCTCGACGTATCTTGCGCCCTGCAGCATGAACAGGTGGCCGACCTTGAACGGCTTGCGGCCGTCGCCGACGAAAAGCTGCGTGTCCTGCGTGACCGTGCCCTGGTGGACGCGGAAGACGCCCAGCTTGCCGACGAACGGATCCATGACGACCTTGAACACGTGCGCGAGCACGTGCTTCTCGGATCAGGCACCGATGCGAAACTCGATCGGCGTTCGTCGCCTTCGCCCTTGTAGAACAGCGGCGGATTGCCTTCCGGCCGGATTCGGCGCCAGCTTCACCAGGATGTCGAGCAGCTCGGCCACGCCGGCGCCGGTGCGCGCCGACACGAAGCATACCGGCACCAGGTGCCCTTCGCGCAGCGCCTTCTCGAACGGCGCGTGCAGCTCCGTCCGGCGCGACCTCGCCCTGCTCGAGGTAGCAGTCGCCATCAGCGCCTCGTCGACCTCGACCGACCTGGTCGACGAGCGCGCTGGTGCGCATCGGCCGACCGACGAGAAATCGCTCTCGCCGGACGGATTGAAAAAGCAGTCGACGACGCGCTTTGCCGCCGTCCGCCGGCAGGTTGATCGGCAGGCACTCCTTGCCGAACGTCCTGCTGGATCGCGCGCGAGCGCGCCGGGCAGGTCGACGTTCTCGGCATCGATCTTGTTGATGACGATGAGGCGGCAAAGCCGCGTTTCGCCGCCCATTCCATCATCCGCGACGTGATCATCTGGATGCCGGCGCCGGCGTTCGACGACGACCGCCGCGGTCTCGACGGCGTCGAGCGCGCCGATCGCCTGGCCGATGAAATCGGGAAGCCCGGCGTGTCGATCAGGTGAATGCGCGTTCCTGCCGACCTCGAAGGTGCAGAAGCGAAGCGCGGAGCGAATGCTGGATAGGTCTCTTCGAGAGGATCGAAATCGCTGACCGTCGTGCCGCGCTCGATGCTGCCGGCGGCCGGTAGCGCGCCGTCCTTTGGCGAGCAGCGCCTCCGCGAGCGTGGTCTTGCCCGACGCGCCATCACCCACCAGCGCGGTGCGAATGCCTCCGGTGGCGAAGGCGCCGTGTTTCCTCCCTTCTACGTGTCCTGTTCCGTAAATTCGCTCATGATAGTTCGCGCTGTCACGATCGGCCGCCATCTTGCGTTACTCGGCCTCACCGTATCAGTGCCATCCATGGCCTCGCGCCTGCCTGACGCCCGATTCCATCCGCTCCCTTTATCTTCGGAACTTACGGCACAGTGACACGCGCAATTCAGACGATCATTTCCGATGGCGGCGTCCCCTCACGGCGGCGCGACGCTCAATAGCGGTGGTATTCGAATGCTAGCCCTTCCCGCGTCGCAGCGTATCGAAACGCGGTCGCCGGACGATCAGCACCAGGCTGGCAGATCTCGCACGGATGGCTCGTTGCCTTTCCCACGGGCTGCGCACTCACCTTGCATCTGACGAAAACGGGGCCGCGTACGCCGCTCACGAGCATCTTCCGGTCGCGCGCTTCGCGCGGGCGAATTCTCGGTCACCCAACAGGTAGAACTCGATTGTTTCCGGGCCGCTCCGTCGCGCCGATGACCGTCTTGCCGTCGGTGGCGGCGGCGGCATCGAATAGCGACCCTCGACAGGTCGGAGGTCGCCGTTGCCGGAGGCCGTAGAGCACGATGCTCTTGCCCTCGTACTCTTTCGGTGCCCGAACGACGTGCGGCAGATCTTCGGTCCTGCCGAGCATTTCGGCGTAGACGCGCGCCGGATCCCGGCGCCGCGGGATCCTCCACGCTAGACGACGAGGTTCCGGTCGGCTCCCGGCCGTTGGCCAGCGCGCTGGCTTCGATCCACATGCGGAAAGCAAGAACAGACAGAACCAGCAATCGTCGGTAGAACGCGGGTGGGCATGGTCCAGCAGATTCCGGGACTCGAACAGGCACAAGCGGCCGCCGCAACCCTTCTCGCGGCAGGGGACCCGCCGGATGTTTGTTGTCGTTTCCAGGTGGCCGGTTGCAATGCCTCAATCCGAGATTTCACTCTCCGCCTCGATCTCGACCGGAATGTCGTAATGGCAACTCGGCCATCCCCACTGCGGAACGCGAATGCGCCGCCACGCTCGGGGCCGTAGATCTCGAGAATGACGTCGGAAAAAGCCATTGATCACCGTCCGGAAGATCGTTGAATCCTGGCGCGGCGTTCACCATGCCGAACACAGGAGCCAACGCGTGACGCGGTCGAGATCGCCGAGTGCGCGCTGCAGGCTGCCCGGGATCGAAAGCGCTGGGCGCGCGCCGCCTCGTAGCCCTGCTCCACCGTGAGATCCGTGCCCACCTTGCCGAGCGGGCGTGCGACGCGTCCGATCCGGACCCTGGGGCGCGTGGCCTGCGATGTAGGCGCTGATTGCCGGCAACGCGCACGAACGCGAACGGAAACCGGACGGTGGCGGAGCCACGACCGGCGGTGGCAACGTCAGACCCAGCGCCGCAAGCGCGCCTCGACATTCATCGATCCCCCTCGATCGCGGCGGATCGCGCCAATTTATGCCGCGGGTGATTCGCGCGGTCAACGGCGCCGGCTCCGCTCGCACCTGACGATTCCCAAGATCGAAGAACAATCCCGTCATGATCGCGAGACCCTCGCGCGCGACTCGACGCGAGCAGATGCTCGTCATCGCACATGCTGCGAGCACGCGGGATACGAATGCGGGATCCACGACGGTCGGCATGACCGAGCACGTCGGCGAAGCAGTCGTTCGGCAACGACCCGCCGAGGTTCGGCAGAATCGCCGGCGCCACGCCGGTCGTGCGCGTCATCGACGCGCGGCAACGCGGCTCACCCACGGATGGTCGGGATCGAGTCCGCGTAGCGGCCATCGTTTCGCTGCGCGGGACGGCGTCACCGCCGATGGCTTCGAAGCCATTCCCGTCGAAGTGTGCGCGCAGCGCAGCGCAGACGAACGTCGCGGTGATCGCAGCCGACGACGAACCGAAGCTGCATATGCACGGATGCGCGCGGCGGAATCGCGTTCACCGGATGCTCGGGATTCCCGGTCTTGAACGCGAGCACTTCGAGCGCGTTCCGCCGAACACGCGTTCCGCCGGAGTCAGCCGGGCTCGCCCCATTCCGGCATCGATTGCGGGTCCGTTCGCATCGCTCGCCGGGCACGATGTCGGCGAAGTGCGCGCGCGCACTGCGGCCAGAATCGGCGGCGGCGCCGCAACGCCGGGACGAGAATCTTGCCGTTGCGGTCGACCAGCGACGCGATCGCGTTCGCGAGGATCGTCCCCGGATTCGCGAGCAGGCCGCCCCAGTTCCCCGAGTGATGCGCGCCGTCGCGCAGGTCGACGGTCAGATCGAAATTGAACGCGCCGCGCGAGCCCAGGAAACAATGTGGGCCGGCCGGCCGACGCGCGCGGGGCCATCCGAGGCGATCATCACGTCGGAGGCGAGCGTCACTGCGCTCACGCTCGCACAATGCGCGCAACCCCGGCGATCCAGTCTCCTCGCCCATTTCCGATTAGGCAGCTTCGACATTGAAGCCGAGCCGGCCGCGCGCCGCGAGCACGCGTCCGATCGCGGCCAAATTGATGCTGTGCTGGCCCTGTTGTCGGCGGTGCCGCGGCCGCACCAGCGATCGCCGTCGACGACGATCGTCCACGGTGACAGACCCGCGCGCCATTGGTGGTCGTAGCCCAGCACGACATCGCCATGACCGTACGTGCAGCACCGTGAGGAGATGAGTCGCCCTCGTGCCGCTCGGCGAACAGGAACGGCGCGCCGCCGGCGGGTTGTCCGGGGAGGCGCCAAGCGAAGCCCAGCGCTCTGAGCGTCACCGCGATTTCGTCTTCGAGATACGCGCGGAGCTCCGCGCGCGAATCGTTGCGCTGGCTCTCCGGTGCGGCGAGCGCGACGCGGCGGCGCAATCTCGGCCAGGAAATGGCCGGCGTCGAACCAGGGAGGCCAGTGACGACTCGTCGCGACGCACGGTCAGCGCTCCCCTCGTCGACCGCGAGATCGACCACGCTTGCGGCTTACGCCGCTTGCTGCACCGCTTGCGTCGACGCCGCGAGATCACGACTCCCACGCTCGCGGCTTACGCCGCTTCGCTGCCCCAGCGCGGGAGCGATTCGCGCCTGGGACGGCTCCGGCGGCGCGAGGTAACGCGATTATCGCGCAGCGCCGGTCTATGCCGGCGTCGGCAGGCTCAGCATGTCGCGCAAGTTGCGCAGCAGCGTCGTCTTCCTGATAGGGCTTGCCGAGGTAGAGATCGACGCCGAGCTCCGCCGCGCGAGTTGCGATGCTTCTCCGCCGTCCGCGACGTGATCATGATGATCGGAATGTGGGCGCATCTTCGGGCTCGCCCTTGATCGTCTTGGTGAACTCGAATCCGTCCATCCGCGGCATCTCGATGTCGAGCAGGATGACGTCGGGCATCGTGTTCGTCGAGGAGCTTGCAGCGCGTCGACGCCGTCCTTCGCCGTGATCAACGTCGAAGCCTGCGCGCGTCAACATCCGGCTCGTGATCTTGCGCACCGTCAGCGAGTCGTCGACGATCATGATCAGCGAGCTCGCCGTTCGCGCGACGGCGCCGGACCGCGCAACTTCGGCAGCATCGCCGATCATCCGCTCCTCGTCACGGCGCTCGTCGACCCGCGTCACGTCCGGGCGCATGCGCGAGCTGCACCGGATTGATGATCAGCACGATCTCGCCGGTGCCGAGCACCGTCGCGCCCGAGATGCCGGACACGCGCGCGAGCTGCGGCCCGATGTTCTTCACCGACGACTTCCTGGTTGCCGATCATTTCGTCGACGTGGACCGCGGCGTCGCTCTGGCCGCTGCGCAGCAGCAGCACGGCGTTGTAGCGCTGCGTCTCCGGCTTGTGCTGCGTGTCGCCCAGCGAGCCGCGGCAGGTAGTGGAACGGATAGCTGCGTCCCTGCCACTCGACCTTGCGCGCGACGTAGAAGTCGACCAGCGCTTCGCGCTTTGATCTGCTGCACCTGCTCGACCATCGGCGCCGGCAGCGCCCACAGCCTGTCCGCCGGCGCGCACGAGCACCGCCTGCGCCACCGCGAGCGTGAGCGGCAGGTAAAGGAGTGAACTGTCGTGCCCGTGCCCGGCGTCGAGCGTCACCTCGACGCGGCCGCCCAGCGCGGCGATTTCCGCGCGCACGACGTCCATGCCGATGCCGCGGCCGGAAATCTGCGTGACTTTCGACGCGGTCGAGAATCCGGGCTGGAACAGGCACTCGATCAGTTGCGCCTCGGTCGGCGTCGCGTCGGGCGTCGATGCAGGCCCTGCGCGAACGCGCCCGATCGCGCACGCTGGTCGTAGTCGATGCCGCCGCCGTCGTCGGCCAGCTCGATCACGACTTCGTTGCCGACCTGGCGCACGGTCAGCGCGATTTCGCCGGTCTCGGACTTGCCGCGCTGCGACGCGCTCCGCGCGCGCCTCGATGACCGTGGATCGAGCGCGTTGCGCAGCAGATGCTCGAGCGGGCCGACCAGCTTTTCCAGCACCGAGCGGTCGAGCTCGGTCTGCCCGCCGTGGATTTCGAGGTTCGCGCGCTTGTCGAGCTCCTTCGCCGTCGCCGCGCAAGATCCGGTACAGCCGCTCCGACAGGCTGCCGAACGGCACGGTGCGGATCGCGAACAGCCGCTGCTGCACGTCGCGCGACAAGCCGGGCCTGCGCGAGCAGCGCGGCGTCGGCATCGTCGAGGTTGCGTCAGCAGCGCCTGCTGGACCGTCGACACGTCGTTCACGCCTTCCGCGAGCGAGCGCGTCAGCTCCTGGAAGCGCGTGAAGCGATCGAGCTCGAGCGGATCGAAGTCGTCGATGGACGCTGACGCCGCAGGACATCCGCGACTGGATCTGCGTTTCCGCCTGCAGCTCGATTTCGCGCACCTGCGCTGCGCAGGCGGATCACGCTGTTGGTGAGCTCGAGCAGGTTCGACTTGAGCGAGCGCAGCTCGCCTTCGATTCGCGCCCGCGCAATCGCCACTTCGCCGGCCTCGTTCACCAGCCGGTCGACGATGTCGGCGCGCACGCGGAGCATCGCGTGCGTCTGGGCTTCGACGTCGACGGCCTCGGCGGACGCTTGCGCGGGAATCGCCGCGATCGGTTCCAGCGGCGCGAGCGGGCGGCCACCGGGATCGCGTCGATCGACGACGCAGCGACGGCTGCGACCGGTGCGCTCGGCTCGACCCGTGCCGGAAGCGGGGCGAATTCCGGCAACTCGACGTTGGTGCGACCTTCGCGCAGCGCGTCCAGGACGAATGCGATGTGATCGAGATCGGTGTCGAGCGCCTCGAACAGGTCCGGCGTCGCAGCGACCGGCGGCGAATCGCCATGGAGCAGTCGCGATTCCATCAGGTGCGTGAGCTCGCCCAAACGCATCGCGCCCGCCATCCGCGCGCTGCCCTTGAACGTATGCAGCGTGCGGCGGAGTTGCTGCGCAATATGCGGTGTCGCTGGGGCTGCGGCGCCAGCGCGCGGACCTGCTCGCCGGCTTGCGGATAGAGCTCCGCGGCCTCCTCCAGGAAAATCGCGAGCACCTGCGTGTCGACGTCATCGCGGATACCAGCCAGCGGATTCTCGATCGCGACCGGCAAGCGGATTTCGGCGAGGTCGGGCGCCGCAAGCGCGGGAGTCGGTGTCGGTGCTGGCGTTGCCTCCGGCGTCGGCGCGACGCCGGCGAGTGTCAGGTCCGTCGCCTCGGCCGGCAGCAGTGCGTCGGCCGCGGGTACTCGGGCGGCGCCAGCAAGGTCGCTGGCGCGGCCGCGCGGGGTCTCGTCGCGGGTTCCTCGTCGCGCTGCGCCGCCTCGGCCGCCGCCGTCTCCGCATCGACCGCCGCCGCGCCAACGGCATCCGGCGCAGCGTTTCCAACTCGCGCTGGATATCCGCGACTTCCGCCAAATCGGCGACGGAAAATTCTGCGCGTGCGCGGACGCGACCCACGAAGTGCGCGCCATACCGTCGATCGCGTGCGCCAACACCGGCTGCGCGGATCGTCGGCAGCGGCGCGCCGCGCTGCGCGAGCGCGATCAGCGTTTGCTCGAGCGCGTTCGCCGTCGACGCGATCGGCGGGAATCCGCCGGTGCGATGAATGCCGCACAGCGTGTGGCTCGCACGCACCATTTCCGCCGATGGCTGAAGTCGCGGATCGAATTGCAACAGCGACAGCTCGCTGGGAGAGTCGTCGCGACATGCGCCTCCGCCTCGTCGCACAACACGTTCCACAGCGTCGTCGACAGCGTCGCGGCACCGATGGTGATCTCGGCGGGCCTCGCTTGTGGCGACGGCGCAGCGCGAGTATCGATCTCGGGCCAGGCGGTGCCGCGACTCGTCGTGTTGTCCGCGACGAGCTTCAGCACCGGCGGCGTAATGCGGTTTTCCTGCGGCACGACAACGTCGATCATTTCTACGGCCGGCGGCGCGTCCTCGACCGACGACCGCGGCGCATCGTCGTGGTCGGCGATGCCAAGCTCCGGCATCTCGATGGATTTCGGCCATCCGGCGGCGGCGATCGCCGGCGCGGCGACATCGGACTTGCTTTCCGTTGCGCGACGGGCGGCGGAATCTTCGCGCCGCCCGGCCATTCGCGCTGCACGGCGCGAGATGGCGGCCTGCAGCAACGCGTGCGCATCGGGCGCGACGCGATGCCGCAGCGGGACAGCTCGGCGACCCAGCCGCGGAAGCTTTTTCCGGCGACGTCGATCATCGTCAGCACCGCCTGCGTGACGGGCCGCTCTTCCTCGATCAGCCGGTTGCCGACTTGCTCGACCTCGACCACGCGAGCATCGCCGAGCTCGGTCAGCCCGACCATGCGGCCGCTGCCCTTCAACGTGTGGAACTGGCGCCGCACGGTCGCCAGGCGCTTCGCGATCGCCCGGATTGAGGCTGAGCACGCGATGATGCTCGGCGACCGTGTCGAGCACCTCGGCCGCCTCGGTCAGGTAGATATCGAGGAGCTCGGCGTCGAACTCGTGTCGCGTCGGTCGCGAGCAGCCGCTGTGTCTCGGCGGAAATCTCGGGCGCGGGCGCGACGCCCGGAATCGGCGATCGCGTCGATCGCCGCGGCGAGCTTTTCGGCGCCGCCCGCCTCGAATTCGCTTCAGCGCCGCATCCGCCTGCGCGATCAGAGTCGGCGTCGCCGATCAGCTCGGCGTCGTCGCGCAATCCGGTGAGCTCGCGCAACAGCGCGTCGCGCACCGCGGCGTCGGAGGCGCACGATGCACCTCGGCGACGAGCTGCGGGCAACGTGCGCGCAGCGTCGGCGACCGCGCGCCTCGACGGAATCGGTCTCGGCGACAGCCGGTAGCGAGCGCCTCGCCCATCCGGCGCGCGATCAGCGGCGCAATCAGGCGCTCGCGATCGGGACGTTGCTGCTCGACCGCCTCGACGAAGAACCCGAGGCCCGACAGCGATTCGGCGAGGAGCTCGAGATCGTCGTCGGCTGACGGCGTCTCCGGATTCGCGTAGCGCTCGATCTGCTCCTGGCACATCGCCGAGCAGGCGATCGGCGTCGGACAGACCCAGCACCTGCAGCGCGCCGCGGATCTGCTGGCTGTCCTGGCGAGCGTCGCGAGCTCGCGCGCGCTTCGTGTTGTCGCGGAAAAACGCGTCCAGCACCTGTTCCATGTGGCGCAGGTTCGCGCCTGGATCTCGCGGCCCGACCTGCGCGAGCAGCACGCGCTCCTGCGCGCGCTTCGATCATCTCGTCCAGCATCGGCGCGCGCTGGTGCCGCCGCGGCGCGGCCGGCGCGCGCCGAGTCGAGCCGCGCGAGCATCGCGCTCGACCTGCGCGCGGGAAATCCGGCGCGAGGCTCGAGTAGTTCTCGAACGCGCTCTCGGCCAGCAGCAGCGCGGTCGCGTATTCCATCGCCAACGGCTCCGACACGCCGGCGGCGGGCATCTTGTCGAGGCGCTCGACCAGCGCCGCGGTCAGCTTCATCAGCGCGCCGTTGCTGATCTCCGCGCGCCTTCGTGTGCACCGACGCCAGCGTCTGCTTGAGCTTCGGCAGGTTCTCCGCGCGGCCCGACGCGGCCTTGAGCCACGCATCCTTGGCGCCCGCCAGCTGCTCGCGCGCCTCGCGCAGCAGCGGCTGATGCGGCACGACGTCGGCGTCGAGCACTGCGGCGCGACGGGATCAGTCCCGACAGCTGGAACGCGCGCTGCACCGCCTGACCTGCGGCCCGACCGGCGCGCTGATCGCCACGTAATAGAGCACTTCGCGCCGCAGCCGGTCGGCGACCTTCGCGCTGCCCTCGGCGACGCGGCGAATCTGCAGGTCGATGCGGCGCCGCCAGCTGCTTGACGCCCGAAACCGGGTTCGAGGCCGCCGCTCGACGAGCGCCTCGAGCAACGCGCCGACCGTCCACCAGAACGCGCGCAGGCTCGCCTTGCGTCGTCGCTGTCCTCGATGCCGGCGATCGCGTCGCGCATCGCCTTGCGCGCCGCTTCGTCGCCGCGCAGCCACGACAGCAGTCCGCGCTGATAGAGACGGCGCTGCTTGACCAGGTACGACGGAAGCTTGAGCTGGGCGAGATCGCTTCGCGCGGCGCGATGCGCGGGGCGCGCGGCGTCAAGGTCAGGATAGAAGAGATCGGTCGGCGCGGCGGCCTTGACGCCGCGCGCCATGCTGCATCGCTCGTATTCCGGATACAGCTTGAGCGGCACCGGCGGACGCGCCGTTGACGAGCTCGTCCGAGGAAGATCCGCAGCTTGCGGCACGCGCGATCGATCGACGTCGCAGCCGCCGGCGCGATCCGCCGCGTCGACCGTTCCTCGAGCCGCGCGAGCTGGCGCTCGAGCTTCGTCGGTGTAACGCGACGACCGCGTCGAGGCCGACCATCTGGATCGCGCCCGCCGCCTGGTGGACGTGTGCGCGCGCGTGCTTGAGCGACGACGTCGCGCTCGGGATTCGGCGCGAAACGCCGCGAGCGCCTCCAGACCACGCGCGCAGCGCCTGGTCGATCTCGCCCTGCACCCAGGACAGCGGGCCCAGGTCGAACTCGGCTGCGGTTTCGGCTGGCCACGGATCAAACGCTCCGCGCGAAGTCGATCAGAAGCGGACCGAGCGATTCGCGCCTGATCGCTTGCGCCCGTCCGTGCTAGCGCTCTTAAACCTTGAAGCCCGCGACCGAGCTGCGCAGCTCGGCGGCGAGCTTGGTCAGCTGTCCGATCGACACGTTGGTCTGCTTCGGTGCCCTCGGTCGTCTCCTCGGTGATCTTGAGGATGCCCTGCATGCCGCGCGTCACGTCGGTCGACCGACGCCGACTGCATCTGCGTCTGCGCGGAGATCCGCGCGATCAGCTCGGCCAGTTCGCGCGACACGCGCTGGATCTCGGTCAGCGCCCGACCCGCGGCGTCGGAAAGCTTGGTGCCCTCGACCACGCCGACCGTCGACTTCTCCATCGGCCGCCACCGCGTCCTGCGTGTCGGCCTGAATCGTCTTCACGATCGCCTCGATCTGCTTGGTCGCCTCGCCCGAGCGTTCGGCGAGCCGCTGCACTTCTTCCGCGACGACGGTGAAGCCGCGGCCCGCTTCGCCGGCGGACGCCGCCTGGATCGCCGCGTTCAGCGCGAGCACGTTGGTCTGCTCGGTGATGTCCGAAATCAGCTCGACGATCTCGCCGATTTCCAGCGACGATTCGCCGAGGCGCTTGATCCGCTTCGACGTGTCCTGGATCTGCGAGCGAATTTCGTTCATGCCCGCGATCTGGTTCTGCACCGCGTGCCCGCCCTTTTCGCGCGGCGGCGAGCTGCACTGCTGCGCCACCTTGGCCGACTGCGTCGGCGTTCTGCGACGACCTCGTTGATCGACTGCGCCATCTGTCAGCACCGACGCGGACGCCTGCTGGATCTCGCTTGTTCTGCCGCTGCGACGCTTCGAACAGGCGGTTCGAGATCGCCTGCGTCTCCTGCGTCGCCTTCGTCACCTGGTCGGTCGCCGAGTTGATGCCGCTGCACCAGCGTGCGCAGCTCCTCGATCGTGAAGTTGATCGAGTCGGCGATCGCGCCGGTCACGTCCTCGGTCACCGACGCCTGCACGGTCAGGTCGCCGTCGGCGAGGTTGCCCATCTCGTTCAGCAGCCGCAGGATCGCTTCCTGGTTGCGCTTGTTCTCGCCCTCGCTTTCGCAGCGCGCGCACGCGCGTCGTCGAGGAACACCTTGCCCAGCAGCACGAGCATCAGCGAGCGCCAGCAGCGGCGAAGACGATCGCCGCCCACGTGCGACGACTTTGCGTCCGTGCCGCTGCTCTCGTACTGCGCCGGCGAGCTTGCGTCGTGTCGTCGAGGAGCGGCTCGGCCTCGCTGTTGATGCTGCGCGCGCGCCTGCTTGGCGACGGCGAGCCGCGGCATGTTCGCCAGGATCGCGTCGACGCCGGTCTCGTAGCGCGGCGAAGCGCTTCGCGAGCTTCGGTCAGCGTCGCGCGCGCCTCGTCAGCTGCGTTACCGGCTGCCGCAGCGGCGTCGCTGCCCTTCAGCAGCCCGTTCAGCATGTCGCGGAAGCGTGCCGACGTCCTTGCCGAGCAGGAACGGCGACCTCGGGATCGATTTCGTCGGACGACGCCAGCGTGTCCGCGTTTTTCGCGATCGCGCTGCGACAGCACGGCGAGCTGGTTCGCGTAGCTCGACGTCACGCGCGATGCCGCCCGCCTGCCGATCTGCTGTCGCCGCCTGCTGCGCGAGCTCGAGCAATCGCGTCGTTGCCCTTGCCGATCGACCTTCGAGTCCCTTGGCAAGCGTCGTCAGGACTCGCTTCGTTGCCGAGCAGGCGCTCGACGGCCGCGTCGACCGCTCCCAGCGCGCCTTGACGCTGCTCAGCAGACTCGATCGACGGCGGGATCCTGCGTCGCGTCGAGCGTCACGCCGCGCACCGTGCCGCCGTTGAGCGAGCGCGTCGAGGTCGGCCTTGAAGCGCTCGCGGCTGTCCTTCACCGCGGCAAACGCCGTCGGTTGGCCCTGCGACGCGAGCGCGCTGCCGCGCGCGAGGCCGCTGCGACAGCATCTGCATTTCGGTCGGCCGTCGCGGCGGACGCCGCACTGTTGCGACGCCTGGCCGGCTGTCCAGCCACGAACATCAACAGCCGCGAGCAGCAGGAACGTGACCAGCAGCGCGCCCAGCATCTGGAACTGGCTGCACGACCGGCAGGTCGCCGATCACCGGCAGCCGCTTCGGCGTGGCCGCATCGCCGTCGCTCGCCGTGCGCGAGCTGGTCCATGATCGACACGGACGCGAGCGGGTCGTAGCCCGCGGTCGCGGCGCTGCCGATCTTGACCTGCGTCGTCGGCATGCCGAGATCCGTCGTCCGGCGCGGTACGCGCTCTTCGCCGAACAACTTGGGCATTTTCAGTGCCATGACTGCTTTCTCCCCGAGCGCATACTCGCCGAATCGCTTACAGTGCCAACTTGCAGGAACGCGGGGTCGCGCGCGAGCTTCGACGAGATCGATTTCCTGCCACGCGTTGCCGTCGCCGTCCATCCACCGCTGCGCGTACCACGCCGGCACGTCGTGCGGCGCCGACGCCGAGCGCCAGCTCGGCCAGGTTGCGCAATCCCAGCACGCGCTGCACGACGATGCCGGCGTTGCAGGTCGCCTGCCGCGCGGCCCGAACAGCACGAGCCGCTGCTGGCCGCCGCGCGGCGGCCGTACTCGCGCCCGAGGAAGTCGCCGAAGAATCGATCGACGCTGAAAAGGTTGCCGCGAATGTTGGCGACACCGAGATACCATGGCTTGCGTCATGCGGCACGCCGGACGATCGTCGGCACGGTGATCGACCTCGCCGGCGTCGGCCAGCCGGATCAGCCACCGCTCGCCGCCGCAGGACCAGCCCAGCCGCGACGATTCGACCTGCGCCGCGGTCTTGCGTGGCGAGCCGGGCGGCCAGCTCCTGCTGGAACGTGCGGAGGTCGATGCTTGGCGGCGCGGGCCATGCGTGGTGTCGAGCGAGTTCGTCAGCCGATCGCGGCGATCTTCGCGAGCAGCTCGTCGCGGTTGACCGGCTTCACGATGTAGTCGCGCGCACCCTGCCGCATGCCCCAGATCTTGTCGGTCTCCTGGCTCTTCGACGTGCACAGGATGATCGGGATGGTGCGGTATCCGGATCGCGGCTGATCGCGCGCGTCGCCTGGAAGCCGTTCGAGCCCGGGCATCACGACGTCCATCAGGATCAGGTCGGGCTTCAGACTGCTTCGCCTTGAGGATCGGCGTCTTCGCCGTTGTCGCTCGCGACGACCTCGTAGCCGGCCTTGGTCAGCATGTCGTTCAGCACGTGCCGCTCGGTGGGCGAATCGTCGACGATGAGGATCTTGCGGATGGTCATGGTCGCTGTCTCCGGTGACGTCATGCCGCCGCTACGCGCGGTCGTGGCCGCGACGGCCTTGAGCAGGCTTTCCTTGGTGAACGGCTTGGTCAGGTACTGGTCGGATCCGACCATCCGGCCGCGCGCGCCGGTCGAACAAGCCCGTCCTTCGACGACAGCATGATCACCGGGCGTGTCGTGGAACTTGGCGTTCTTCTTGATCAGCGCGCAGGTCTGGTAGCCGTCGAGGCGCGGCATCATGATGTCGACGAACACGAGGTCGGGCTGGTGGTCGGCGATCTTGGCGAGCGCGTCGAAGCCGTCCTCGGCCAGGATGACCGTGCAGCCCGCCTGCAGCAGGAAAATCTCCGGCGCTCCGGCGAATGGTGTTCGAATCGTCGATCACCATCACCTTCACGCCCTGACAAGGAATTCGTTCCGCACAATTCGCCCGCCCACGCTGTGGCTGCCGTCAGGCCGACCGCGATCCGCAGCCGCCACGGGCGGCACTCAGGCATCAAGTCTGCCACGTGCCCGAGCGCTTGCACTGAGAGCATCAAACGCTTGCCGGAATCGGCACTTGCGGCAGAAACACTGCACAAAAAGCAACATCGGAGCAAAGTTTTCGAGCCCTGCGCGCTGAGCTGACGCAACGCCGGCAGTCGGATGCCGCGCCGCAGGTCTGGATCCGCGCTGGCAAACTCTGGCGCTCGCGCCTCAGCGGCCCGAGGAACATCCGGTAGGCCGGGTTCGCGGTCTCGTCGACGTAGTCGTAGCCGAGCCGGTCAGAAAAGCTCGGAATTCGGCCTTGCTCGAGCCCGGCACCACTGCATGCCCACCAGCACGCGGCCGTAGTCGGCGCCGTGGTTGCGGTAGTGGAACAGGCTGATGTTCCAGCCGCGCGCTCATGCTGTCGAGGAAGCGCATCAGCGCGCCGGGCCGCTCGGGAAACTCGAAGCGGTAGAGGATTTCGTTGCGTCGCCAGCGGGCGCGTGGCCGCCGACCAGATGGCGGACGTGCAGCTTCGCCATCTCGTTGTCCGGACAGGTCGGAGGCCTCGATGCTGTGCGCGCTTGAACTCGCGCGAGCAGCTGTTCGGTCTCGCTGCCGGTTCGCGACCTCGATGCCGACGAACAGGTGAGCGACCGTCGCGATCGGCGTAGCGGTAGTTGAACTCGGTGACGCGTGCGCTTGCCGAGCGAGCGCGCAGAACTTCGCGGAAGCTTCCGGCCGCTCGGGAATCGTCACCGCGAGAATCGCTTCGCGCTCCTCGCCCAGCTCGGCGCGCTCGGCCACGAAGCGGAGCCGGTCGAAGTTCATGTTGGCGCCGCAGGCGATCGCGACGTAGGTGCGGTCTCTTCGTCCGATGCCGTTCGACCCACGCCTTGACGCCGGCAATCGACAGCGCGCCCGCCGGTCTCTGGATCGAGCGTCCGAACACAGCAATACGTAACTGAACGAAGTACTACC